>Ga0210043_1001017_pt1 | contig 26342 bp, 42 predicted proteins | sample CryGeymet201501t_FD_183990 | JGI IMG/M metagenome (GOLD analysis project Ga0210043, IMG submission 183990) | Groundwater microbial communities from Crystal Geyser aquifers in Utah, USA - Crystal Geyser metaG 2015-01t (SPAdes) (version 2) | ecosystem: Environmental > Aquatic > Deep subsurface >... | reverse complement strand
ATCGAAGACAAACTTTCGAGCATCGAAAAAACGCTGAGCAAAAAATAAAAAATGAGCGCAGGAAAATTAAATTATGCTATCGCCGGTGGTCAGTTGACCGCCGGCCAGGTAGTGGATAAAGTCCTCTGGGCTAAGAAGCCAGTCGAGGAGCATAAATTGCCTGACCGCAAATCAGAAATATTGGGAATAACGCAGCCAGGACAATCCGTAGGAATGGTTTATAGCTGGGTACAGCGAGAAAATATTTGGTGGATGATGGAATATGCGGATGGCACCTACTTCTATGTAGAGCATCTACCTGGCGTTTTCGATTGGGAAAAACTCCTGGCTCAGTTTGATGAAAATCCCATACCTCCGAAGAAAATATCTGACGTTTTAGTTGTCTCGACTATCTTATTCGGTGGATACATGGCTGCCACAGCAAAAACATCAGGTCAGAAATACCTGTGGGGTGGAATTTCAGCTATTGCAAGTGGATACCTCCTCATTGAAAAGGTGAAAAATATAAAATTCAATTTATTTTGAAAATAGCTAATGAATATTGGCGATATGGCGGTATCGCAGCAGCCTTAGTGTTGCTTGCGCTAAAATTCTCAAATAAGGGCAACCTCTTATTTGACGCTGATATAGATTACAGAAATCAATCAGGTCTTCCGCGTGGCATGCGAAACAACAATCCTGGTAATATCAAATTTTCCTCATCGAATAATTGGCTTGGCCAGGTAGGTTCTGATGGTGTATTTGTCATTTTTTCAAGTTACAAATGGGGCATCAGGGCCATGATGAAACTACTCCAGAAATATTTTTCAGAAGGTAGAAATACCGTAGAGAGTATTATCTCAAAATGGGCACCAAGTGGAAGTGAAGGAAACACCACCTCCAGTTATATTTTCAATGTGGCAGGCTACTTAAATGTTTCCCCGGCAGATTTGCTTGGCTTCGACTACAACACCGCAGCAAATCTCGTAATAGGAATGGCTGCTTTTGAAAATGGCATTTATGATGCAGTTACACCGTCACAGACGAAGGCTGTATGGCAGGAGTTTTTTGGGAATGTGTCGGGAATAGGCAAATTATCCGACACATCAAAAATTAAAAGCGGGGGAAGAATAGACCAATATTGGAGTAAGCCAGAAATAAATTATAGGCTTTTAGGCAGGAAGGCAGGTCAGGAAAAATATTTATTGTTGCCTGAAGAGGCTGTAAAGAAATTTAATTTGCACGGCATTGAATTCGGCAACTGGATGAATGAAAATGACCGCCTGAACTTCATGTATAATACTTTAGTGAGCCTGTCTGACATCGCCAAGGCTCTAAATATTCCTTTTGAAAAAATGGGCCTGAAACAAAGGCTTTCCCTTGCGTTTGGTGCAAGGGGAAATGGAGGTTTTGCTGCTGCATTTTATATGTCATTTCCGATAGGGTTAATCAATTTGACAAAAACGGAAGGCAGGGGAACATTTGCCCATGAGTATGGACATGCCATTGATGAGCATTTACATATAAAAAAGTATGGGACATCAGGATTTGTCAGTGGAGGCCGCTCTGAGCGAACAGTACCGCAATACGCTGGATTAAGCCCCAAAAGTATTGAATACCATTTTGAGAAAGTCTTGGATATTCTCTATTTCAATGAGAATGGTACGCAGACTAATTATTTCAAATTAGTGAAAAAGCGTGGTGGTTACTGGATGCGTAGAAATGAAGTTTGGGCAAGGACCTTTGACCGGTATATCGAAATGAAATTCGATAGAAAAGGAATCATAAATAAGTGGGCCTATGGTGTGGGCGATAAAATGAATCCACCCAGACAACTCGTAGATAAAGCAAGCTATCACATTCAGAAAATAATTGCTCAAGCGTTCAAATGAATAATTGAGCTATTTGTTTATTTTTTTAAATCTAAAGCAATGAAAGAGACTATCTCCATCGCAGGTGTAAAATTCACCGCCCACTCTTGCCACGAAAGCCGGGCAGCCGCAAAAGCCAGGGCAGTATCCACCCGGCAAAAGCAGGGAATCAAAGTACGGGTACTGAAAAACGGCAAGAAATTCTGCCTGTACACCGGCTCAAAAATCAAAAGGGCGAGAGCGAAGAAACGCTAAGACATTCCCAAAACCGTATTCATCACATTCAAAAAATCTAAAGCTAATGAAGAAGTTAATTCTATGTTTTCTACTGGCTGTTTGCTCCTTCGGAGCCAGCCCCATCATTTTTTCACAAGAACCCGCAGCGGTGCAAGTGCAGGATGTCCCCGAACTCGACAGCAGCGTTTTGCAGTCCATCGAGCAAATTAAAAATGCGCTTGAAACCCTGCAAAGCCAGGTCCCGGCAAAGGTCGAAACGGAAAAAGACCTCCAAACCGTTTTCACTTCCATCTGGGGCTTTGTGTCCATCCTGCTTACCTACCTATTCCGCAACAGCCAAAAAGCGCTGAGCTTTATAGGGAAAATCAAAAGTAACGGCGTCCTGGCACTCATCGCCGGGGGTATTTCGCTGGTCTTAGGGTTTACGGTAATGAAGGGGGAGGTGTCACTTACCTTCAATTCCATCTTTCAGTTTTTGACCGGGACGGTTGGAGTGGGAACTATTATCTATGTCATCCTGAAAGCCGTGACAAAAGGGAAATCTGAAACCCCAGCGGCACCGGCAACAACCTGAAAGGCATGAAGTGTAGTTTTCTCATAGTAGCATTTGTTCTTGTGACAACGGCCTGCCACACCCCCCGGCAGGCTGTTTCACCTGGTCCCATCGCTCACCGTGATACGGTAATCATAGAGCGGATTGATACGTTCATCACGGCATTTCCGCTCTATGTTTCCGATACGGTTTTGGTGGACTTCGACACGGCCAGCTTCTTTTTTGGCTGGGAAAAAGCGTGGACAAAAGTTAATATCAAAAAGGATTCGGTGTTCCGGTTCCTGGTTGAAACACAAATCAAAACGGACACGCTGACCGTTATCCGGCAGGACACAATTTTCACGGAAAGGATTGTACTTCAGGAAGCGGAGCCGGGGGGATTCGGGGAAAAAATCCCCTGGTGGGTATGGGCGATTTTGACTGTCGTTTTTTCGATGCTTGGGTACAACCTGAACAAGAAAAAAAAGTAAATTTGTGTTCAATTAAAAATTAAAATCATGGCAACTAAAAAAGTAGCAAAAAAGTGGTACAGGACAAGGCAACCTGACACAAAGATTTTTCAGGAATATGATTTTGCCCGCAACGCTGGACAGGCAAAGGGGATGCTTAGAGATTTAAGGGGCTGTGGCGCTGTTGCTCAAAAAACGGCCCGCACGGCGGGAGTTATACGATTTATGTTAAAAAAGGATCTTCCTGCTGGCGATAATCCTGCCTGGCGGCAGACAGGCACGTAAAAATAAATTTTCTATAATCGGTTTTTGTAAAGTCCCTGGCGTCTTTGTCAGGGGCTTTTTGTTTGCCGGCTCCTCCCCTCCATCCCCTGGTTTTTTTCCTTCTATACTACTAAGGTGAAATTTGGCACTGCAAATATTTTACGTTTTAGTAACAAAATAAATTTGCATGAACAAATTATTTATCGTAGATTTGGGTATGATTTTGAAAGAAGGGATTTTTAATCGTACCGACCGGATTTGGGGATTTTCCCAAAAAAAGTAAATTTTTAACAACATGAAATACACAATAAAAATTAAGTCACACGAACAGGATAATCTAAACTTTATTCCTTTTGTCGACAAGATGCCTTCTTACATCGATTATGAGAAGGTTCTCGCATACTCGATTGAGAAAGGCTACATTCAAAACGAAAGTGAAATTGAAACACTTGTTGACGGAAGTGACAACGTTCAATCGTATTTTACACGCATGTCTGCTGCAGAAGATTGCAAAGCAACTTTAGAAGCCGATTATGATACAGAATTTGACGCAGAAGTATCGGAATACGAAGTGTTTTAATGAACCCGCCAGGAGCCGGTCACTGACCGGCTCCTTTTAATCGTACCGACTGGAATTGGGGATTTTTCCCAAAAAAATTAAATTTCTACTAACATGAAAAATTTTGCATTTTGGGTTTCACAAAAATTTATGAATTATGCGATAAAGAACGCAGAAGGAAAAGAATTAAGAAGGGAGCTTCGATGCTCTGGGGCGGAATACTTACCAAATCTAAATTTATCACCTTGTGCCGAAAAATACATTGACGACTTAATTTCCGACTACAAAAACGCAGTCATGGGACTTGAATCTTCCTCGCTCGCAGAGGAAATGGCGGAAGAACTTGAACCGGAAATCACCGAGAGGAACCGGCAAAAGAATGGATTTTACTACTCGATGCATTGAAAAGAGATGGGGGCCTCACCGGAATTGAAAAATGTTTATGCTTTCAAGAGCATTTTAATCGCACCGGAGGCCCCCTGCTTTTTTTACCATCAATTATCCAAGCGTCCTGGCTGCATACTTATACCTAAAACTTAAAAATGAATAACTCCATCACCGCTTCCGAAATCCTTTCCCGCCTCGAATCGCTCGGCATCGAGCGAAAAACCTTCGAGGCGGAATTGAGCCTAAACAGCGGTGATTTTTCCAGTTACATCACGGGTAAGAAGAAAATCCCGGCCACCCGGCAGAGTCAATTTTTTTGGTACTTCCGGGCCAAGGAACTGGAAAAAAAAGAGAACGATTTACAGGAGTTATCCGAAAATATCATTGTCCAGGATTACAAAGAAATCCAGGGCAAAATCTGGGCGGCGATGGTACGCCTGGAAAACGTCAGAGACTTTGGGCGTGACTTTGCCCTCCTTACTGAAACCGTCAACATCACCACCTGTGAGAAAAATTATCTCACCGATGAAGAGGTGGAACTGAACAGGCTTTATTTAAAAGCCTGGGAGTTGCTAAGAAATCATGCCTTTTGGGGGCGGCACGTGGAGAAGTGGAGGGAGGAGGATTAACCGCACCGTCTGGAATTTAATTAACTCGCAAACTCGTAAACGATGTACAAAAATTATTACCGACTTATCCGTGCTGCATTAAAGCAGTACGAATCTGCCCGGATGGAAATTCTTTCTGCCTCCGGCCTAAAGAGGAAAAAATGGCACGTCTGCAAGCTGAACTCGAATCCTTAAACTAAACTATGCAAACGGCCCCGGCAGCGCAAGTTGCCAGGGGCTTTTTTTTTGTGGTACACAACCTTGGGAGTTTTCGCATTTCATAGCGCAGGAAAATCCCGGCGCAAATTTTCAAAATCCCCTACCCCCAACTGACGCAGGTACTCGTTTACCTGGTCGAGCGAATGATGCCGCAGTTGCGATTGCAAAGCCTTCAACCCGATACCCGCCAGTACACAAGCTACCGCCCCTGTGTGCTTCCACGAATACACCTGGTATTCCTTCCCGTAGCCAAGTCCGTCGAGCACCAGCCGGAAGCGTTTCCCCATCGTGTTCTTTCCATGCCACATTTTTTTGAAAAATGAGCCGGTAGAATTTTTAAGACTTCCAGCATTTCCACAAATCTCTGATTCACTGTCATTTGTAAAAAAACAGATAAATTATTTTATGCTCAGACTAAAAAAATAGTCCCGAAAACTTGACAAGTATTATTTTTTATGCCTAACATTGCATAACAATAAAGAATAAAGAACAATAGTAAGTATGAAAGTCGAAAAAGAAGTGGAATTCATCCCCTATCAGGTTTTTTTAGAGACCTATCAAATTGATAGGTCAACCGGAGACAGGATGAGAAAGGCCGGCTTGATAACTATTTACCGGTTTGGCGGTGGCAATAAACTCTATGTGAAAAACAGCGAGATACACAACTTCTTTAAAAAAGATGTTGAAGTTATTTGAAATTTGTTTAGTCGGATTACAATTTGTCGCCGGGCGTTCTCACCCCGCCCGTGTTTTTTTAATCCGGCAAAAGAAGTGAGGTAAGAATTGTTTTCATTTGGTTTTTGGGGTTAAAAGTGCGGCTACCGAAGGGTAGCCGCTAATTTCACTCACCCCAGGATTGAGATTATAATTTGTTCCCCGCTGCCGGTAAATCGTATTTGCGGCGGGGTCTTTTACTCTAAAAGTTAAAGAATTTGGGTGTTCTCATAGTTGTTAGGGCCAGGCTATATGTCTGGCCACTTTTGAGATTTATTTAAAAAAAAAGGCTAAAATAACTGTAACATGAGTAATCAAATTACCCATTGGCAGCGCAACGCTGCTGCTTTCAGCGAAAAAATGAAAAAGGAAAAAATTAAAAAAATCGCTGATAAGTTCAGGCCAAAGCCATTTCTCGAAAGGAATGGCACATTCAAAATAATGGCCACAATTTTTGGCTATGCCGCTCAGGCGGTAATAGTTATGTCTAGTATGTCTTTCGCCTTTTTTCATTTGCACAATCTTTGCGCTGAACTACCCTATCCAAATGCCATCGCAGGCATTTTGTCATTTACCTTTTTAATCGTCACACAACTGCTTTTCCGGCTGGTAATTTCCAGAGGATTTGCCGATTATTTTGACCCCTACCTTGATACTACTGAGGTTTTTTCCCAAGTTGCCCGCCTGTCATTTATTTTTTGCCTCATGGGGCTGGATTTATTTTTTGCCTACAACGGTAGCTTTTCCGCTATGGCAAACATTCGTACGGCTCCGAAATTGGAGCCCCCTACCCTACTTGACGTGAGCGCCATCCGGGCGCAATATTCCCCGCTTATCGAAGACGCCGCAAGGAATGCTGAAACATTTCATAACGCACGTACTTACCTTAAAAAATTGAGCGTCCAGGATGGTCGCACATACAAATCCTTGCTTGAAAAGGAAAGCACGTTAGTCAGTGAAATGAATCAAAAGGTGTCGGATGCCGAAGCTCGCAATGATTCAGCTATTGCATTAGCCAAATCTCAGCACAGTGCCGATGTTTCGGCCTTCGACGCCGAAACATCGGCTCAAAGCCACGGGCTGGCCATCGTTTCCATTATGGCCTTTTTGGTGACTATTCTATCCATCGGATATTCAGAGTGGTGGGATTTCAAAGTATTCTCAGAGATGGATAAAAAGGACATCCCACTATCAAGTAGTTTTCAAGAGTTTAAATCATTCAATAACAACCATCCTCAAAATAGCATTGGTTTCAATGCGACGGCGTTGCGCCGGATAATGGATAATCCCGTTACTACGGACGCAACAGATTTACAGGAACATGTGAAAAATATCGAAATAGATGATCGCAGTGCAAGATTTACACTCTTGCTGCGGGATTTGCAGGCCGAATTTTCAAATCTAAGAAATGGTAACGGCCTGCCGGAGACAATCAAAGGCCGTATAAGGAGAAAAATTTCCAATTTAATAGCATTCACCGATGAAGGAAATTTTTCGATAACTCCAGCGCAAGACAATTCCCTGCGTGGAATTTTCTACGCATGGAATAAGATGCAGGGCTAAGGCGAGGCTATTGAAGTAAAGTAAAAACCCCCGCCGGGAAGGGCAGGGGATAAAGGCTAAATTCTGTAACAGAATTCACTGCAAATGTAGCTGAAAATAATGTTCAGCGCAAACTACTGAGAGAAAACTTGCCTTTAGAACTCCGCACTGCGGACCTTTTTTCTACAACAATACTTTGAGCAAACTACACTCTCCCTGGAACGATAGGGCCGGGGAGAGGTAGGTTTTAATTATTAACCCATGAATATAACAAATACTCTTTTGGGCATTGGCATTCTCCTTTTCGGTGGAAAAACTTTGTTGGCATCTGGGAAAAGCACATCAGCAGATATTGTGTTTTCGGTGCTTATTATCCTGGCTTTTGCCTGGTTCATATTTCTCATTTACCAGCACCAAAAAAAACAGATGCACGACGAAAAATTCAAGGATTTATGAAAACGAAATGGATTACCACCCGGTATTTCGGCACAGGATGTATCATTAAGGAGTTCGTTTCCTGTGACGGTATCTTGACCATGCTTGCTGTTTTCCCTGGCTTCGGCAGGCAGTTTATCCGGCCATCGAGCCGGATGGATTTTGATTTTTCTCTCAATTAAAACCCTCCGCAAAAAAGAGGGCACCAACCTATCACTTTAAAAAAATCTTTGCATGATAAACGATTCTTTTTTCATTGAATTGGGAAGGTTTCTTTTCTGGGCATCAGCCAGTGCCGGATTCATTTTGATGGTGACGTCTATTATTCATTGGCGCCGGGTTTTGGCTTGGATAAGCAAATGGCTTCCCTGGTAATCAAAACTAGCATGGTACACATATCCCTTTTTTGTGGCATCGGCGGCAACTCCATCGGGGCGGACAGGGCAGGAATCCCTACTGTATTTGCCACCGATATTGACGGATACTGTTGTCACATCATGCAAAACAACTACCCGGAATGCTTAGTAATTCAACAGGACATCAAATTGTTAGACCGCTCATCGTTTCCGCAGGTTTCCCCTGCCAGGATGCCAGCAGTGCGAATCCCTACGGGAAAGGAACAGAAGGTGAGCGGACTGGGCTATTCAGAGAGGCGTTACGAATTAGCGCAGAGATGGGAGCCGAATACATCTTCATGGAAAACGTTGCAAACATCATTAACAGAGGATGGGGGAATGTCTGCCGGGCGATTGCCAGTATCGGGTATATGTATTGGTACAGAACTATATCGGCTGAAACGATTGGCTATCCATTCCAGGGCAAAAGGATTTATGCCATTGCATTTAGCCCGGCCCTTAGCATCGGATTGGAAGAGATACGGATTTTCGATGAATACTTTGAAGACCACTTTTCAGAAAAAGCGAAACAAAACGACGGGCTATGCAGAGAAATTAGCCTACTTCTACGACCTGAAAATTACGCAGGGTTTTACACTGAGTTTGATGGGCTTCCCGATTACTTGGCTCCGCTCGGCTGCCACTATGCCGGAAACGCAATTGTCCCGGATATGGCGGAAGTTGTCTTCAAAACCATCAAAGAATTCCACGAAAAAATCATAACACCATGAAAGAATCAATAGAATCCTTCTTTCAGTTCGCACTTACTCAAGTGCCTCCTGGAAAACACATTGTGGCTATCAATTTTTTGACTTTTGAGAACAGGTACGTTGCACTTCTCGCAAATGAGGGTGAATTGTATCCTTTCAGGGGGAGGATTTACCAAGTAAAATCATAGAACCATGGTACTAACCCAAGCCCTCCCCATTGCCGAGCGGATCCGCTCAGAACTTGCCCCGCACTGCCACCGCTGCGAGATAGCTGGCAGCATCCGGCGAGGAAAAGCGGAGCCGAAAGACATTGAAATCGTGGCTATCCCAAAGCCTTACGAAATAGGGCTTTTTGAGAGCGGCATCGCTACCGTCGTGAACCGCTGGGAAAAGGTAAAAGGCGAACTACCCTGCAAGTACACACAGCGCATTTTGCTGGAGGGCATCAAGTTGGACATGTTCTTTGCCACCCCTGAAAATTGGGGCTGGATTTACATGATACGCACCGGCAGCGCCAACTACTCCGCCTGGATGCTGACGGAGTATAATAAACGTGGTTTTTGTAGTAAGGACGGCTACCCCACAAGAGGAAGCAGGCGCTTCTTTATGCCGGAGGAGGAGGACGTTTTTCGATTTATCGGAATGCCATTCGTACCGCCCGAAATGAGAAGTAAATAACCAAAATCCACCAGCCACCAACCCAAAATGATACTCAACACCGACGCCATCCATGAAGCCCCCATTTTGGAGGTGCTGCAAAGTGCCTACGCCTCGCTCGTGCCGCTCAAGCGGGCTGGCGTGAACTACGTCGGATGTTGCCCATTCCACAACGAGAAAACACCGAGCTTCACCGTATCACCGGAGAAGGGGATTTTCAAATGCTTCGGCTGCGGCAAGGCCGGCGACGTGGTGGAGTTCGTGAAGCTGGCCGACAACCTGAGCTACCCGGAGGCATTGCGCAAAGTGGCAGGCATCGCCCGAATCGAAGTAGAATTTGAAAACCCGCAAAAGGCTGCGCTACATTTCGCAAAAGCCAAAGAGGAAGCCGACAAGAAAGCAGGCGCCCATGCCCTTTTGAAACAAGTACACGAGCTTTGGAAAGAAAAAGGCAACCTCCCTGAATCCTTTTCCGACCTGGCCACGAAAACAACCTTTGTGGACGCCTGGGGCCGCAGTTACTCGGCGGAAACGGCGGAATTATTCGGCATCTGTACAACCCCCAATGAGAACACGCTGACGAAGCTGGGCAAAGGGGCCTGGAAAGATTTTGAAAGCCAACTGAGAGCAATGAGACTGATAGCCGCCACCGAGAAGGGCGGCGAGTATGATTTTTTCAGGAACAGGCTGATTTTTCCCTGGTTTGACGAGCGGGGAAACGTGGCAGGCTTCGCAGGCAGGAAACCACCGCAGGACGACAACCCCAAAAGCGCAAAATACAAGAACAGCAAAGAGGACGAGGAAGGCATTTTCCAAAAAGGGAAAATGCTCTGGGGCCTTTTTCAAACAAAACGGGACATCCTCAATACCGACAAAGAACGTGGCGGCAAAGCCTGCATCGTAGAGGGCTATACCGACGCCCTGACCATGTTCGACAACGGTTTCCGAAACGTGGTGGCCACCGGTGGCACGGCCTTGACTTTCGAGCAAGCAAAGATGCTAAAAAAATATTGCCGGGAAGTGTTGGTTATCCGTGACGCCGACGAAGCCGGGCAGGAAGCGGCCCGCCGAGACGTGGCGATTTTGATAGAGACCGGCCTTTTCGTAAAAATACTGCCTATGCCCGCAGGCGAAGGAGGCGCAAAACACGACCCGGACAGCTTCATCCGCCAGCACGGCGCAAAAGCATTTGAAGCGCTCATTACTTCCGACCAGGTGCAGGACGGGATTTATTGGCGCATCCGGGAAGACTTAGGTGCATCGCCCGACCAACTGGCCCGTGACATCGCTGGGAAAACCGCCGCCCGCCTCCTTTCTTTCCTCGATGAATACAACCGCCAGGGCTACCTCAAAACCCTCGCTTCGGTGAAGTGGCTCAACTGTGATAAGAAAGTTATCGAAGAAGCCGTGCAGGAAAGCATAGGCAGCCGCAAGAAAACCCGGCACAAAGACCTTAGCAGCCAGCAGGAAAGGGACGTGGCGCTATACGGTATCTATTCCGGCCCCGCATCCGAAAAGAAGGGAAACGTTTACTGGAAAGCGGAGAAGGGCCGGGCCATCGCCCTCACTAATTTTATTATCATACCCAAATACCACATTGCCAGCGAGATAAACCCCGCCCGGAAAGTGACTATCGTAAACGAGCATGGGCATAGTTGCGTCCTCGACATCCACACGGATGACTTTGAGGACTTCGGCAAGTTCCGTAAAACGGTGGCTGCCAAAGGCAACTTCAAATTCAAAGGAGACTGCCGGGCCACCGATTTCTCCAGCGTCACGGAAAAATTGTACAACGAAATGCGGACAGTACACCGCATTTCGACTTTGGGGCTTCACCCGATAGGATTCTGGACATGGAGCAACGGTATTACTTTATTAGACGGAACTTTCGTACCGCCGATGGCGGACGGAACTTTCGACTTTGATGGGAACAGCTTCCTTATTCCCGGCTACGATGCCGAGGAGGAAGAACACCGCAAGCTGCACGATGACAAACGCAGCCTCAACAGCCACATCCCCCTCTACCGGATGCAGGAAGGCGAAAACGTAGCCTTTGATCGATGGGTAGAAATGATATGGCAGGTTTACGGGCGAAACGGGTTGGTCGGCGTTGCCTATTACCTCAGCGCACTCTACCGGGACATTATTTATCCTATCCTCGATGCCTTTCCGCACCTCAACCTGTTTGGTCCACCCCAGAAAGGCAAAAATACCTTCGGCATATCGCTTATGTCGATGTATGGGGTGCCCCGGCAGCCCTTCATGTTCGACCAGGTGACGCTGCCAGCCCTGAGCGACTTCCAAACCGAAACCCGGAACTGCCTTCTTTGGGGAGATGAATACAGCAACGCCATTGACCCCCGCCTTCAACAGGCGATAAAGGGCATGAGCGACGGCACCGGCAGGAATAAAAAAAGCATGGACGTGAAGGGCGCCACCGAAACAACCACCGTGAACAATGCCCTAATGATAAGCGGCCAGGATGCACCAACCTATGACATAGCCTTGCTTACCAGGTGCATCACCTTAGAATTCAACTACGTCAAAGACCCTACGAAAGAAAAGCTGCTTGAGGAATTGCGGGCAGTGGAAGCTACCGGCAGGCTCACGCAGTTCACCGGCTACTTTCAGCACTTCCGGAACGCCGTGCGGGAAGACTTTAACCTGGTGTTCAGTGAAGCCAGGGAGGATATGAGCGGCTGGATAACGAGCAACAAAGCGCGGATTGTCCGCTTCCACGCCGTGCCGCTGGCCGTCGTAATGTTGCTCGAAAAGCACGGCGTGAAGTTCCCGGAAATAGAGGGTGTCCCCTTTCGTATCAAACTAAAAGGCTTTCTGGAAACGCTGATTGAGCGCCAGTCCGCCAACGTGGACAGCGAAGATGAAACAAGCGACTTTTGGCGGCGGGTGTTCATGCTCTCACAGGCCCACGTCATCCGCCACAAAGCGAACATCATCGTAGAGGAAGGCGACAGCATCCGCATCGCCACTGGGTCCCGTGCAGAGACCGAGGAAATCATTTTTCCCGAAAAGAAAAAGCTGGTGTTCATCCACCTCGACAGCGTGTTTTTCGCTTACGAGCAAAGCTACAAGGGCAGCAAAAAGCAGGGCCTCAGCAAAATGGGAGTTGAGACCTACCTGCAACAAAGTGAGGCTTACATAGGCAAGGTACGGGCGAAGAAATTCGGGTTTTCAGCGCTCCAGGCGCTCGTATTTTACGCCGACAGGCTGACGCTCGATTTCCCGCTCACGTCGCTCGTGATGGCAAGGATGGAAGGTCAGAACGGGCAGGAGAATGGCATCAGCGAGGAATCACAAGATAACATCATCACCAACCCGGCGCAGGCGGCTACGGCTGTGCCGGTGGAGAATTTACCATTTTGATGAACCTTTCCGGTAAAAATGTAATGATAGGCCTAAGTGGTGGCATCAACAGCATGGCGGTGCTTTGCTGGTTGGGCGAACAACCTTCCGAGTGCCACCCGCAGGAATTACATCTGTTTTATGCAGACTTTAAAGAGCACAGTGACGATACAATTCAGTTTGTCATAGATGGCCTTTTCTGGGCAAGGGGTAAATTCAATAAAGTCATTTATGCGCAGTCGGATAATAGCGTAATGGATTTTTTCGAGGAAAACAATTTCATTCCGCATCCGACTAATTCAATATGCTCCAGGGAATTGAAGATTATCCCAATGAAAATATATTGCTATAAAAACAACATACAACTCGACCTGGTAGGCTATGTTAGAAATGAAATAAAGCGAATGAAAAGGCAGCTTGAAAAAGGAACAAATGACCTGTTTTTCAGTAAGGCGTTTCCTATTATCGGAAAAGACGATGAATGGTGTTTTGAGATTGTAAAACGGTGTATTGGGTGGTATCCTAAAATTTACGACATCCGGGAGGAGGGTAAGAGGGTTTTTAAGCATAACAACTGCCTGCCATGTAAAAATATGACACCAAAGCAATTTGAGGATGTACGTAAGTATTTCCCGGAGAAGTATGCCAGGGCATTGCAAGTTGAAGCTGCAACCGATAAGTATTTTGGGCGCAGCAAATGCGATACGGGATGCGCTGTTTGCGATTTCGATTAGTCTACTCCCCTTGCGGCGCAGCCGCCCACAAAAAAGATGTGAGCGCAGCGAACTCCATTTCAATTCTTCCGGATTGTGAAAAAAAAATCCCCTTTAACCCCTATTTAAAAAAAAGGGGATTAAGGCAGACAATACGTGTGCATATTGTTTTACCGGGGATGCCTTCTAAAAAAACTATTTTTTTTTTGGAGAGGGCATTTTCCTCACAACCGTCACAACCATTCCATTTTTAGGAAACTTAGTAAGTATAGAAACATATTGGTTATTGATAATCAGTTACTTAATGTCAAATTGGCAGGTTGTGAGATGGTTGTCAAGTTCACAACTTTTGCACAACTTTTGCACAACCGTCACAACCTTCAAAAATCGTGGTTGTCAAAAGTTGTCACGTGACAACCATGATTTCACCTGCTTGACAACCTTTAAAATGTTCACAACCAATAAATTAAGAAGCAGGTTGGCATGGTTGTCACGGTTGTCACGGAAAATGGTATATCTGATTTTTTTGAAAAATTTCTCTCTTTTTAAAAAATGCCATTTTGGACAGAAAAATCAAATTGTGAAGAAGAAATGAAAACCCCCCTCACATATTTACGGCGGCAAGCAACGGATGCTGGAGCATATCCTTCCCCTTATTCCAGCCCATAAAGTGTATTAAGGTGCTACCTGGAAAAAGAAAAACAGTAATCAGATATTACCTCATAAAAAAGGCCCAATCAATAGCGTACCTTAATATTTTTTTTCTTAATTATTCAATTTTTATTAATTTTGAACATAAAAAGAGAAAACTGCTCACCTGAAAATCATTTTTCAACACTCCGTTTTTAATTTTATTACAAGAAATTGTATGTCTCCTAATTCAAGCTCTATGTTCCCTGAACATCTGTGTATCAATAGAGATAATATCGAATTCATACATCGAATTTTACATCCGATACTCACCAAATCCGATTTGTTAGTTCATTTTTCAATTGCAGACCATAGGGCACTTCGTAAAAAGGTGTTTACAGATAAATTATTGAAACAGATAGGCATTTCTATTAAAGAATACAGGTATAGGTCCATATTCACAGCCGATGAAAGCCGGCGTATTTATGAAAACCTAAGCATCACCTGGCTGAGAACCATACTAAAAAAAATGTAAAATGCCAATTTTTGACCTTTTCAATTCAAAAAAGCAAGTTTCTGCGGATGTAAAAAAGGTCCGCATTTCTATTTGTGAACGCTGCAAGATGTTTAGACCAGCTACCCGTCAATGCGGTATCTGCCGTTGCTTCATTGACCTTAAAACAAAGCTGGCTACGGAGCAATGCCCTGTAAAAAAATGGCGGTAGTTTCCTCCTTTTGGCATAAAAAACCCTCAGAATGTATTTTCTGATGGTTTTTTATGCCACTCTCCATTTCTTCGGCATGAATCCGGCAAAATCCAGCACGATGCAGCAAAATACGGCACAATGCGACCGGATTCTTGGATTTTAATATTACCTATCTCACCTTACCGGCAAATTCGATTGAAATGTATGGATGTATGGAGAAGTGCTTACCTATATTTCACGCATGAAGCACCATAAAAGCACTACTGAAATACACAAAAGGCATGTTTTAAATGGTTTAAAGCCTAAAGTATGTTGGTTGAATTTCACAGAAATAACACTGTACGAACTGCCTTAGAATCGCATAAAAAGCATCGATGAAACTTAAACCTCTGGAAATAGCAGGCATTTTGGCTTTGGGATATTTCCTATGGTCAAAATTTGTGACTGATATTCAGAACAATTTGTTTTTTTCTAAATTTAAGGCAAAGCTGGGAAAACTCACCCCGCAGGGAGTAGAAATCAATTTACTGCTAACTGTCAGTAACAGGAATGATATTGACCTGCCCTTAGATTGGTTTAAGGGCCAGCTCATTTATGGCCAATACATTATTTCAGATTTAAATATTTCTACCCCTGTCATCATTGGGGCAAAGCAGACGGTAGAAATACCGATGAAGGCTTTTGTAGCCTTCGCCGGTACAGTGATCAATGTGATGGAGATGATAACAAGCGGCAAGTGGTGGCTCGCATTCACCGTGAAGGGTAAGGCATCCTCGAAAGGCATTGTTTTTTCGGTGGAGCAACCTTTACAAATTATTTGAAAATGGCAAGGCCTACAATCGCAAACGCTCGTGCCTTGATAGCTCCCACCACCAATAAAACAAAGGTGATTTTTACGGATGGGGGCGTTCCGGAAATATTGTCCGTGATTTTTATGGCTGGAAAGCTCGGTCCTGAATTCACGGAAAAATTTGCCGAAAAACTGCGGGGTAGTGAAGAATATCAAACGCTTAAAAATGTATGGGACTTTGTGAAAAACAACGTTCGCTACAAACGAGATGAACCAGGGAAGGAGCGGGTGAAAAGCCCCGGCAAATTGATTTATGATGGGAGCGGGGACTGTAAAAGTTTCACGCTCATCATAGCTTCAATGCTCACGAATCTGGGCATACCCTGGCGGTATAGAGTGGCCTTTTACGACAAAAACAATTCATCGCAGGGCCACATCTATCCGGTGGCCATGTTAGGGGATAAAGAGGTAATAGTAGATGCGGTTCACGACACTTTCGATGAGGAAGTAAAATACTGGAAGGCTTATGACTATGCCCCAAGCGGCAATAAGTTAGCAAGCCTTAACGGGGTAAATAGCTCGCAAGTTGGTAGTCTTTCAAAATTAGCATTGGCCGGCATTGTTATTTATGGCCTTATGCGCATCTAAAAAATGGCAGAAATAGCATACATACACGGATTAACGGCGCAAATGACAGACGATGAGCGCAAACAGCGCGGGGCTGAAGTTCCGCCAATGAAGCCCTTAGATTATTTGCGTATGACTGAGGGAGAGATGAGGCTCTCCTTAGTAGCTGAGCAACTAAACATACTGCGTAATTACTATGCCGGTACGTCGGAAGCCCGGCAATACAACAAAGGTTTCGAGTTGGTAACGGACGCCTTAGCTGCGGGTGTTCATGGAGCTTCCGGTATAGGGGTCGCTACGGGTACAGGTAGCATACTTGCGACCGTGGTGAATCAGATACGACTGGCCAAGCGGGCCACCGCTCCGGCTGCCGGAACAATCTACACAGACAAGCGCAAAAACATCGCCGGAGGACTTGTTCCCATCCTTGACTGCGATGTTCTTTACCCGATTATGACTTCGGTGCAGTGGAACAATGTAACGCATAACCCATCTGGCTATGCGGGATATTACCGGGATGTGTCTGTGAAAAAGCATGCCTGCGTAGCTGAAAATGTTTGGAGGAAATTACTCAACGATGATGTTATGGGCATTGAAAAAATAGCGCACCATCCGCTTTATGAATTTGTTGAAAATCCAAACGGAATGCCTGGGGTGGTATCCGCAAAATCAGTTTTGCATAAAAACTCAATCAGTTCACTTAATTCACTCACAAAAATATCGCATGACAACATTCGGTTGTGGCAGCGCAATGGAATTATGCGGGAAAATTCGCACAAGAACGGTGGGCCCATTTCACCGGAGAATAGCATTTTAGCAATAAAGCAGGCACAGGCAGAAGGTATTGGGTTTCTTCCTATACCCATCGTCATTGCTATTCTTTCAGCGGTTACGGCAGCATTGTCCGCCGCCGTTAAATTTATAGCCATGCTAAAACAAAAGCAACCAACGGCAGAAGAGATGTTCCGGTTATCAACACAGGGTTGGGGAAATCAAAATTGGGGACCGGAGAAACTCGACTGGGCTAATAGCGGCGGTGGCGGTGGCGGTAATGGCGGTGGCGGTAATGGCAATGATGAAAATGGGCTTTTTTCATCTGAGAACATGCCCTTACTCTTAGCCGCTGGAGCAGGGATTTTTCTTATGAGTTCAAAATAAAAGAGATGAAAACTAATCAGATAATGGGTACAGCATTGATAGGATTGGTGATTTACTTTATAACGAAAAAAAGAGCGGGAGTAGCTCCAGGTATGGCGCCTCCACCGCCGCCATATTACAATCCGAATACGGTACCGCAGATGCCCTCGTCAAATACGCCACAATGGGCGCAATGGGTCAATACTATCACCAATACCTACGGAGCCGTGGCTTGGCTATGGGCGCCAGGTGGCCCATTTTACAAGATTCCAACGGGTGATATTTTTGATACTGTGAATCCAAATATTCTGAGCCAGTATCAATGGGATAACCCGAATAACCTGCCTCCGGGGGGGTACGCATAAAAAAAATGAAATGAAATTGAATCAACAACTACTGATTGGAATTGGAATAGGGTTTCTTCTGTCAAAATTTTTGGCGAAGAATAATCAGAATGGAACCTCTGATGAAAATAGCCAAATTAGAGGACCTTATCGTAATTTATTGGCAGGCTATCGCTATGGAAATACATGCTCTAATTGTTCAAACCGTATTCCCGTTCGCTATGGATTCACAGAAGATAGTGCCACAGGACAATACGCAAAATTGACAGCATGAAACCAGACCTGCAAACACAAATAACGAAGCTCGAAAACGAGCTACTGAAACTATCGCAGGAAGAAATAGCGATGGAGCATGCGGTGCAAGTCTTAAAAGCGCAAGTCGAGGTACTTAACAATTTGGTACCTACTCCTGATATCTTCAAGGTGTTGAGGATTACACACCTTGGTGTTTTTGCTTTCAATGAAGAATTTGGGACGATTAAGGATGCCTTTGCATTTGCGAGGGAGGAAAAGGCAAAGTTCACGTTGGAAACGTTCGCAATAATTGGCACATTTTGCTATTAGCATCATCTGAAAGCATCATAAAAAGCCCTCCCGAAAAGTCGGAAGAGCCACTAAAAAAGCAGGAAATCTAAAGCAATAAAAGACCTGCTTTATCAACTTAAAAAAGCAAGAGTGAAGCCAAAGAAATGACGGAAGTACCTATTAAAAGGGCATAATAGGCCCCGTTATAAGGGGGTACCTCAATGAGTTCGGTATGTACTTGGCCGTTTTGCAAATTGACTGTTTTAGTTTCATTGAGGTTGGTTTTAAGAAAGCTGCTTTCACTCGTTATTTGATAGCGGCAATCACCTTGAGGTAGTTTTGAGATAGTAATTTTTTTGACATTTTTTGAATCAACCAACAGTTGGTTGTTTACGGTCAAAAAAGCCTTCTCTACTGGCTTTGAAGGCTGCAAAATTAAGGTGGAATTATTCTCTGGAGCATGTGAATAACTTATCATAATGCTCCTGGAACAGCCGTCAAGAAGTATGGCCATGAGTAAGAAAAAAAATGCTTTTTTCATAATGATTTTTGTTTGATGAATGATGAATTTAACCTTGAAAGACCAAAAATACAAAAAGTAAAAGTATGAGACTGATTTTACAAATCGCAGCCGCCACTAAGAAAAAGGTCGCCACTAAGAAAAAGGTGGCTCCAAAGAAAACGGTAGCCGTTAAGCCAGTGACGGACAATGAGCAACCTGCAAGCGCTGAAATCACAGGCAGTAAAGTACGGCCAGGAGCCGTGCAATCTGCTTCACTTATTAAAAATTTTAAACATGAAGACGACCAGCAAAAAAGCATACAGTCGTAAGTCGCTCGGAAGTACGTTAGTGGTCAAAAAAGCTAACGGCAAACGTTCTACATTCAAAAAAGTAGGCTGCCATAGTACCAAAACTGCGGCCAAGCAACATGCTGCCGAAATTCGGCGTGTTGGTATGACTGCACGGATTAAAAAAATAGGCACAGCCACTTGCGTATTCAAGGGGCCAAAGGCAAAAAAGCCATTCGGCGGCAAGAGGCGACATAAGGCAGCTTAGTTCACGGCATAACCGGGGGGAAACGATAGGGTCTCTCCGTAAAGCATAATATTTTTCATCATGGCTTGTAAAACTTGCGCAGCCTTTTCGGGAACAAAGCGCAAAAAGTCAAAAATCTCAGGTACAATGAAAATTGTAAATATTCAAACCGTCGTTTCTGGGGCAAAAGTAGCCGCAGGCTTTGCAGCCGGTAGCTACATAGCCAATAAGCTCAAAGACAAGGATACCGGCGAAGTATCATACGTTGGTATCGCTGCTCAATTGCTCGGAGCCGGCCTTATCGCCGGATTCATGGGAAAAAAAGGGTCTGAAATCGCACTTGGAGTTGCCGCCGGTGGCGTAGTTAATGCACTGCGCAAATTCGCACCTACAATGGCCTCAGACATTGGCCTTGCCGGTATCGGTGCGTATTATAGCACAGATGTAAATCTGCTTGCGGGTACTAACTACAACGGCATTCCGAACCAAGTTCCAAACAATTTGGTGGTTGAATAAAAACATTTTTTTTCAAAATTTCAAAATCTAAAGCAATGAATTACAAAAATCCTGGGGGAACAACTATTCTCCCTATCACGAAGGAACGTGCCGAAATTCTGCGGGTGAAAAACATGCTGCAAAATAACGGCGTGGACCCTTCCGGTTTCATTATCAGCCGTTCCGATCTGCGGTTGGAGTTATTGGCTGACGCCACCAAAGAAAAGTATGACTTCAAGGTCAAGGAAGGCGCCGGAACAGTGCGTTCCTTAGAGCAAAGGCTGTCCCAAAACGACTTGTTTTTCCTTACTGAGATAGCTCTTTGCATTTCCAAGCAAGATGCTATTGCATCGCCAGAAGAATACGCCAACACTCCACTTTACACATTCCCGGACCCGAACTTTTTCCTTGTTGCGAATGAGGCAAAAAGCCTCGAAACGCTTTACAACGGAAAAATGCTCCTTAAAACATCGATCACCGACCGTATTCCTGCCATCCTTACGCACAATTTCCGCTATGCTCCCCAGTCGCAAACCGTCGGTAGCGCTTTTATCGGTGTCACTGCCGACACAGTGCCGGAATATGGGCCTAACGACCAGGCTCGCGGTTATTACAGCCTTGGGGAAGCCTACGGCATGGACGGCGCTGAAGACAATATGGTATCTGTGGTACTGGGCGCCGGCTTGCGTTCTGCAATCGCAGGGACTGCTCCAGATGTGAACGTGTTCGTCTGTCTCCTGAAAGGGATTCTCGTTTCAGAAGGTGCCCGCAAGGTCACTGAATATCTGAAGCGCAACCCGTTCGTGTAATCAACCCTGTGAAAAAATTCGAGGTAGTGGCACTTTAACAGTGTCACTACCATGAATCTTTTCACTTGCAAAACATGCCGGAAATGAATTTTCAAAAATTTACATTGGTTGAAATTCAAATCACTGCTGCTGTCGCAAAAATATCGTTGCCAGACAACGACATTCTAAGAAACAAAAAAGTAGTGGGAATAGAAACCTATGGGCGAAATTCCGCAGGAAACGGGAAAAGTCCAATCAACCGTGTTTTCATTACACCGCAAGCAATGCAGGAAAGCTATCTGACATTTCTTTGTGATAACGCTGAAGTATTGCAGCAGATACCTCTTCAGAAAATATTGGCGGATGGTGCTGACAAGAACGTACTGGCATTTGAGGTAACTGGTATATCTCCCACAAAATCCTATATCGAATTTGCGGACACTACCAGTATTGCTGCTGGACAATCGGTATGCCTTGGAATTTATTACGAAGACTAAAGAAAAAGCAATGCGCCGCGGATACATCAATAACATCAAGGACCTCAACGACTACTTTGAGCAGATAGAAGCCAATAGGTGGAATCTGTACAATGGAATTTTTGGGGGAAACCTCCCACAGGCAAACTGCCTCTACCGGCAGGATTCTAAGGAGATGGAGCCGGGAGAAAGCTGGAGTCTCCTCCAGCGGATGATTGAACTTAATTCATCTACGGGCGGAGATTTTACTATCTATTTTCCTACGAATACACAGGGAAACATAGGTAATCGGGTGTACCTCAGCATTGGCCAGGGCACTGGTGCTGTTGCTGGCATAGGAAACGTGCCTGCAGGCACGTTCTCTAACCCTGCTGAAACTGAAAGGCGGGTACAGGATGCCGTTGAGTTAGCCCTGCTTCGCCGGGATGTGGAGGATTTGATGCAAGCGGACAGACCGTCTGGCTTTTGGGGGCCACTTTTAGAAAAGGTGGCTGAGAACCCCAACGTGGGCGAGGCTCTCATTGGGGCAGTCGTAAATCTCTGTACAGTAGCCGCAGCTAAATTGTCCGGTACACCTATCCAAATGCAGCATCCGGCAGTGAGTGGCCCACCATCGGTAAGTATTGAAACCGACATAGAAATGCCGGAAGATGTTTTGAATCGCTGCAATGCTGCATTATCGAGAATAGCTATACACTTTTCCGATTTGGCGCAATTCCTTGAAAACCTTTCAGACTACATCGAGCAGAATCCTCAAATGGCAAAAACGTTATTTGCTCAAATTTCAAAGAAATGAAAGGAGTTGATGGAAATGAAATAGTGGAATACAGATTCTCAGTGAATGTTATCACGGTAGAAGGCTACTATATTTTGCAATGTTCTTCATTCACTTTGCAGAACACCGGAAACACGTTGGTAACGATTGACGGGAATTTCGTAATGAAGGGCGGACAGGTACTTTCGCTTTCCGTGACAAATCAAAACGAGTTCATTGCGCAGCGAATCAAAATACAGTTTGGCGCCGGTGCTACCCCTAAACTCGAGATCATTGAAATGCTGCCAAACCATCCGGATTTGGCGCATTACGTGATGAACAAAAAAGCATTGTGATATGCCAGTAAGTAGCTCGAATATCCCGGCAGAAACGGTCACTGCAACTTTGACACCAGCCACTGCTGGCGCACTGACGACGGATAGTGGATATACATTGACGACGCCAACCATACCGGCAACGGCCCTTCGGGTTTACATCAAAAACGTGGGCGCTACTATCGAGGGTGGAGCTATGGCTGACATTATCGTCAATGGAACCGATAACGTAGCTGTTGGCGAATTCCGGCTTTTCGAGGCTCGCCTTGACCCAGTGATAAATACTTTCAAATATCTCAGCGCTTTGGCTATTACCAATGCCAGTGGGGCAGGTATTTACTTTGAAATTGATTCTTAAATTCAGATTTCTTGATTTATCAAGGAAATTTGAATTGTTGAGAGTGGCTGAGTGTAAGAGCAGGGAATCTTCAAATCTCGTAGCGATGAACATCAAATTTCCTTTATTCAGCTTTCTTTTTTTGCTCAATTTATCTGCGCAAGGGCAGTATTACGGCATCACTCCAGAGCCAGTTTGCTGGAATACATCCGGCGGCGTGGATAGCTCTATTTTCTATGTGAGTATATCTGCCGCTGTCACCACTAAGCCTACGAGCATTCATTATTTCACTTGGAATGGCACTACAATTATTCCAGTAACTGTTTCAGGGGGAACGGTCACTCCGGGGTTGTGTGGCTCACCGGGCAGCATGGATAGCAGTATGGCAAGTATTTTTGGCACCGTCGGCTATTTCATTGCCCCTGATACAATTGATGCCAATACGGCGCATTCTGTTTACATCACCAATTTTGGAAGTAGTACCCATGATGTGATAGTGGATGGAGTTGCTTTAAGGCTTTCACCAGGTGAGCAATACAGATTCATAGAGTATTATGACAGGCTGCGCAACGAATGGCATTACAACCCGCAAATCATTATCACTGCTGGCGTTTCTACGGTGAATAACACCAGAAAAGTGGTTTTCCCAAAATAAAATATCCATGAATAAAATTATAAAACTCACCGCTCTCATAATATTTCTTTTCGCTGTTGGCAAAGTACCTGCCGTGGCCCAGCAGGAAACGAGCATAGATGTGGAAACTTTTACGCTGTGCCTGATTGATAGTATTTCTGCTACCAATCAAACTCAATTCTGGAGGGTCATTTGGCTCAATTCAGGTCTATATCTTGACCACAATTACAATTTCTCAGGCAATTATACCATCACTGGCACCGTGCGCCGGTGCCCCGAAGGCGGGAGCCGGGCCAACGGTGGCTGCCTCGTCCTCAATAAGGCAGCTTTTTCATCAGTATCCGCTACCACTTCTACCTATGCCGCCAATACGACTTACTCAATAAGCATAGCGGCCACGTCGGGTACCGTCACCGTGAATGTAGCTTCTGGAGGCGCCGTCACATTGTCGGCTAATGAAAGCATCACTTACACTGCTCCAGGCAGTTGCGACTACCTCCAAAGTGCAATTGTCGTGGATGCAACAATAGGAACTGCGCATGTTACAAGGGTGTACTAAACAACTACTTAGGCTTGCATTTCTGTTACTTCCATATCTGACACTGAGCCAGACAGAAATACAAGTGGGTGCAGATATAAAAATAAACGTTGTAACCGTCACATCGGCTGGTACCATCGTCATTTCTACGACTGATTATTATATTAGAATGGACGCCACTGCTGGCGCACAGACCTATACTTTACCAACTTCTACATCTGGCAGGGTACTCATTTTTAAACGAATAGACAATAATCCTATGACTACTGTGACTTTTACCGGAACGGTTGATGGGATAACGAATCCTAATTCCACCGATGGTGGGCCACTTTCATCTATTATGTCTCAATTTGGAACAATTATTTTAATAGGTAATAGCACAGATTGGGATAAAATTTAAATTTACTACAATGAAAAAGATTATCCTTCTTCTTGTCTTGTTGATTCCATTCGTTGTGCATGCGCAATTCAATGGTTTCGCTTTTAAGCCCTTCGTTGCATCAACCGATGTTGCCCCTTCATGGACGCCTGGAACAACTGCTAATGATGGTTTACTTGCTGTTAATACATCCACTCGTGAAACTTGGTATTATAACGGCACTGCTTGGACTGAATTTACTTTTGGTGCTGGTAGCGGTACAGCTATTCCAGCTAATAGAATTGTTATCGGTAATGCAGATTCTACTGGAGTGACAAGTAATCCGAATGCTACAATTGTAGGTAATATACTTAGCTTAGGTAGTTATGATACATTACTTAGAGAAGGTAATTTAGAAATTTTGAGTCTTCAAGATGGTATAAAAGATAGATTTCATTCTAATGGAATAGCCATTTCTAATCGGATGAGTTTAGATACTAATTTAACTGATATTTCACTTAATAACGGTTACCCAAGATTATTTCTAATAAATACGAGACATAGTACTGGAAATTTTGATAATGTACCTACTAAAGCAGGTCAAATATTAGGACAAATTGGGTTTAATTTAAGAGGCGCGTCATTTATCAGAACGTTTAGCATTTTTGCAATAAAGACTACTGGAGATGATAACTCAAAACTTATTTTAACTGGGCCAAATACTTCCGGTAACGCAAGTGATACCGCCACTACTACAAGAATTGCGGAATTTTCAACTTCGGATAGAAGTGTAATTTTCAACAATTATTTAAATACAAGAAATGACTACACAACCACTTCTCCAGTCCGTATTTATTATCCAAACGCAAATGGTAAGTTTCAAGTAACATTACCTGATAGTCTTCAAACCATCAATCCTATAACAAATTCTGGTCTGGTTACTCTAAGAACAGCTTTAAGAAGTTTGAAAACTAATAGTGCAACAGCGTTTATAAATGCTGGTAACTCTTTTGGAGCCGCAACAGTTTTAGGCACAAACGATAATAATTCACTGGCGTTTGAGACTAATGATACTGTAGCAATGACAATAAATACAGCACAAGAAGTGGGGATTGGTATAACTCCTTCGAGTGGTATTAAATTAAGGGTTTCAGGAGCAACGCAAGTTGATGGTCAAATAAAAGCAAGGGGTACAGGAAATACTTTCTCAACTCCAACAGCAAGTGAAGTTGCCTTTTTTAATACTACGTCTTCTGGTAGTTCGGGTTTATTATTTAATAATTCTGATGAACTTGAACTTTATGGAAATTTAGGAAATACAGTTCAAAAGTGGAATTCCACCTCTACAACATTTGCAGGTGCCGTACAAGTTAAAATCATAAAATATACGGCGGCGGGTACAACTGCTATTTCTACTACTGATTATTACATCCGAATTGATGCTACTCTTGGAGCGCAAACCTACACTCTGCCAACTCCTACTTCTGGTAGGATTCTGAAGTTTAAACGACTTGATTCAAACCCAACAACAGTTATTACATTCACCGGAACAGTGGATGGCGCAGTGAATCCCACAACAACTGGCGGTGCAACAATCAGCGCTCTTGCTACACAATACGGAGTATTGACACTGATTGCAAACGGAACGGATTGGGACATTTCTGATTAGTTTATTTATAGCTGAAGTCAATTTGGCGATTTATGAATACCTGAGATAGGAAACAAACACGGGCAAGCTGCTCCAGAAGTAAAACATAATCCCGTGACCGTCACTTTTGAAATAAATTTATGACCGTCACAGCGCTAAATACTAAACTGCGGTTTATGCCTACACAGGGCAAAACAATAGAAATAAATCAAGGGACAGCTATTTCGCTTTCACTTGCGGTGCCCCTCATTGGTGGCATCATCTACCTCGCCACCAGCCTGACGACGGTACGCTCGCATATTGATTTCCTGCAAACAGAAATGCAGGGCCAAAAACTAGAATTGAAAGAGGTACAAAATGGCTATGTCAGCAAGTCTGAGATGGTTTTGCAGTTGCAAAATATCGAAGACAAACTTTCGAGCATCGAAAAAACGCTGAGCAAAAAATAAAAAATGAGCGCAGGAAAATTAAATTATGCTATCGCCGGTGGTCAGTTGACCGCCGGCCAGGTAGTGGATAAAGTCCTCT
>Ga0210043_1001016_pt1 | contig 26353 bp, 26 predicted proteins | sample CryGeymet201501t_FD_183990 | JGI IMG/M metagenome (GOLD analysis project Ga0210043, IMG submission 183990) | Groundwater microbial communities from Crystal Geyser aquifers in Utah, USA - Crystal Geyser metaG 2015-01t (SPAdes) (version 2) | ecosystem: Environmental > Aquatic > Deep subsurface >... | reverse complement strand
CTTTTCCATACTCTACCCCCCTGAATACCTGCAGTATCTGGTCAGGAGGGCTAAATTGTCTAGGCCACGGGGCTAAATCCCGCCGTTTTATTCAAATTTCCTACTCCGGAAGTCCGGAATGTGGGTTATCCATTATAAATATTAACATAATTATGACTCAGCTTAAATTCTAGACATAATTGCAGTTTTTGTTCGTTCTACAGTGACGCCTTAAGACCGATCAACTTCTTTATATAATTCAGGTCAGGTAAAATTCTCACCGGGAACAAGCCAAAGTTGCTGATAAGGCGCAAGGGTAAGGGAGTCCTGGTCGCAGGTGACCTTCTCACCGGTGAGAGCATCCCATGCCCGAGGATAGAATCCCTGCAGCCGTAATTCGTTGCCCGGAATTGACGCTGGCCTATCGGTCATATTGGTAATAACAAAGAACCGCCGCCGTTCTCCGTCGCGCACAAAGGCAAAGACTTGGTTCGAGCACCCATCGACAATCTGGGTCCCCCCAGTACCAAGGGTAGGATAGGCTTTCCGCAGGGTTATCATCTTCTGAATTCCCTCGCGAACCCGAGTATTCCATGATTTTTTAGTCCATTCAAAGGCGGGGCGGTGTACCCATCGGCTGTCTTTACTCTTCCCCGGTTCGCGGGCATAGGTATAGTCATTGATTTGGCCGTTCTCATCCCCAAGGTAGAGTACCGGTAATCCACCAATCGCAAGAATTATGCCGTGGAGGGCCAACAGTCGGGCTATTGCCATTTCCTCTTCGACCTTTTTGGCCCTGGGTTCCTCAAGGGTAAGAGATTTTTCCAGGCCCGCCAGACTGGCGGCGGTTCCACTTACCCGACAATCGCCGGTCAGGGGATTGTACTGGAAAGGCACTCCCCGGGAAAAACTTCCCGGGAACTCGCCTATATAAAAATCATTAAGAAAGCGTCGGTGACCTTGGGGGTTGATTCCAAGTTCCCAGGCATCCTCATCCGCAAAGGTCCAACCGATGTCATCGTGGCACCGGATATAGTTCACCCAGGCTGTATCGCCAGGAATGGTAAATCGTTTTTGCATGCTCACCCGCAAAAGATCGGTATTCCGGGTTGCCAGGGTTTCCCACAACAGGGCCATAAGTAAGGGGTTGTAGGATATTTCGCACTCGGTCTTGTCGATGTATTTTACCACCTCATCGGGGTGGACGATGGCTTCGCTCTTAAAGGCCAGGGCCGGAGCCGCAATGGCCGCCGCAGCCCGGAAGCTCTGAATAAGCGTGTGGGCTTTTGGTAGATTTTCGCACGAAGTGCCTAGTTCCTTCCAGCAAAAGGCCAGGGCATCTAACCGTAGAACCTCGGCTCCTAGGTTGGCCAAAAATAACATTTCTTTGACCATAGCAATAAACACTGCGGGATTCTGATAGTTCAAATCCCATTGGTAGGTGTTAAAAGTTGTCCACACCCAGCCATCGACTTCGGGAACGTAGGAAAAACTCCCCGGTCGGGCATCGGGGAAAATATCGCGCAAGGTTCGATTATAGGCGTCCGCATCGGCTTTGTCGGCGAAAATCCAGTAGTAGTCTCGGTATTCCTCTTTTCCAGCCTTGGCTTCCTGGGCCCAAGTATGCTCATTGGAGGTATGGTTAAAAATAAAGTCCAGAACCAGGCTGATTCCCTTTGCCCGCAGTTCTGTAGCTAGAGTACGCAGTTCTTGTGTTGTGCCGAGGCTCGGATTTACTTGCCGGTAGTCGGAAACCGCGTAGCCCCCGTCACTTTCTTTTTCCGGAGCCAAGAAGAGGGGCATCAGGTGCAAATACGTAACCCCAAGCTCCTCGAAATAGGCAAGCTTCTTTCGGAATCCGGTCAGATCTTTGGCAAAAAGATCAACATAGACCATAGCCCCAACCATTGATTCCCTTCGAAACCATTGGGAATCTTGGTTCCGAGCCCGGTCCAGGGCCTTCAAATCCCGGTTCCTATTGACCCAGGCCTCGGCTAAGGCTGTCGTCAACGACTGGACTTGGTAGAAAAAATCCCAACGGTGACCGTAAAGATGCCGGAGATTGTCAAAAAAACTCGGAAAAAGGGCCGAGAACCGATCATGGAATTCTTTTTGTTCTAAGGGGTCAAGGGATGTGAGGAGAGGTTCGATCGATGGCCATATCAAAGCCTGGGCCTTAAGGGCTTCTTTGTTCATAGGAGACTCCTTTGAGGGGGTATCATTATACGCTACCTCGGTCGATAACCGAGAGGTTAAGAAACACCCTATGGACCGGTTCTTGGGTTCCCCGGATTTTCTTCTGTACTAGTTCTGCCGCTAATCGCCCCGAGGCTTCTAACTCTTGGTCGATAGTGGACAGACCTAGGTACTCGGCCATGTCCAAATTATCGAACCCAAGCACTCCCAAATCACCAGGAACCGAAAGCCCGAGCCTTCGAGCCTGTTGAAGCACCATAGCCCCCAGCAGATCCGAGGCCAAAAAAAGCCCTCGGGACCCGGTCGACTGGTCCACAAAGTCCCGGAGCCATTGGTCTATCCAGCCATAATCCCTAGGTGTACTTAGCTCAATTATCCGAATCCATTGGGGATTAAGTTCTATCCCCGCCTCTAAATACCGACGGCGAAACCCCTCTAACCTTTGCTCGGTAGCCGCCAAGGTAAAGGCTAATGAACTTCGTTCCCCAAGGAAGGCACCGTTCAAGTAGCCTTTGGTCAGCAAATAGTCCGCCGCCAGCCAGCCTCCCCGTTCGTTGTCAATAACTACAGCAGAAAACCCTTCGGAGCCCGCCTCTACGAACACGGTGGGTAGTCCTGTCTTTACGAGCCGCTGCCGGTCTGTGGGATTCAACAGAATACTGAGAACAATGAGGCCGTCGAGCCTACCCGGAATCAAAAAGAGATCGAGGTATTCGTTCAGTTGTTCTGGGCTCTTTACGGTGTAAATGATGAGTTCAAACTCGGAAGGTCCCAAAAAATCCGATATTCCCCGAATTCGTTGGACAAAACTGGCTTCGGTCAAAAAGGGCGTAAGCACCCCTATTCGATACAGGTGTTTCCTTGCCCTAGCTACTGCTTCGGCCTTCGGGATAAAATGCAATTCGTCCATCGCCAAGATAACCCTTTGGCGGGTATCTTTTCGAACTCTAGAAGGAGAATTCAGAACCCGGCTTATGGTACTAATACTGACCCCCGCGAGTTGAGCAACATCATAAATTGTCGGAGGACGCGAACTCATGCTTGGTCCCTCTATTCGTCTGGTCGCTCCCTTTTATGAAAGCACTTTCATGAAAGGGAAAACTCGTGGTATCGTATACCCATGAATAAGGAAGAACAACTGCGTAGGGAGTGGATTTCGCTCTACGGAGACAAAAATGTCCCAGCCAAGAGTGCTCTCGATCAGGTAGTCGAACACCTCAAGAGCTCAAAATCCTACCTCAAACAGAAAAAGAAACCCGATACCCAGTGGTATCAGAACGGTCTGGTGTATGCCCTGTACACCCAACACTTTCACCGGGATTTTTTGGGACTCACCGAGAAACTGGACTACCTCCAGAACCTCGGTGTCACCTGCCTTTGGTTATTACCAATTTTAGAAAGCCCCATGAGAGACGAAGGGTTTGACGTCTCGGACTTTTACTCCCTGCGAAAAGATCTCTTTCCTCCTGGTGGACCTCCGGAAGAACATTTGCCTATTTTTCAGCGTTTCGTCGATGAAGCCCATGGCCGGGGCATTCGAGTCATCTTTGATATTGCCCTGAACCACATAAGTATCGATCATCCGTGGTTCCAAAAAGCCCTGGCCGACCCATCGAGCCCAGAATTCGAGTACTTCCATTGGTCCGATACGGGAACCGAACACCAGAAGGCCCGCATCATCTTTAAGGGTATGCTCGATTCGAACTGGGAGTTTGAACCCCGGGTAGGAAAGTACTACTTCCACCGGTTCTACCCCCATCAGCCGGATATTAATTACGGAAATCCACAGCTCTTGAAGGAGATTCTGAAGGTACTTCTCTATTGGATCGATTTGGGGGTAGACGGATTTCGGGTGGATGCGGCGCCGTACTTCTGGAAGGATGACCAGACCACGTCAGAAAATCACCCTGGAACCCATACAATAATAAAAATTATGCGGGCCCTTACCGACCTGGCCAACCCCGAAACCCTGCTTCTGGCCGAGGCCTGCCAACCCCCAACCGAGGTGGTCGACTACTTCGGCTCTGGGGACGAATGTCACGCCGCGTATCACTTTCCTCTTATGCCTCAAATATTCTTGTCCCTGGCCGAGGGTTCGGCAGAACCCATACGCCGGGTACTCGATCCCCAGGTTACTCCTGCAAAACCCATCGGCACCCAATGGTTCACTTTTCTGCGGTGCCACGACGAACTCACCCTAGAAATGGTTAGCCCCGAGGAACGAAAGGCCCTCCACGGGACTTACTGTCGCCAACCATCCTGGGACTTCCGCCAGGGGGAAGGGATATCGAGTCGGCTTATTGCATTGATCGAGTCACCTGCCCGGGCTCTCTTGGCCCACGGTATCTTACTGGGTCTGGCTGGCACACCGGTGCTTTACTACGGAGACGAGGTCCTGACCCCGAATAACGAGGAGTTCAATCGGGCCTGGTCAAGACGAACGGGGTACACCGATAGTCGTAATTTGGTTCGCGGCCCCCTCAATTGGGAACGAATCGAACAGGAGCTTTCCACTCCCGACAGCCGGGTTCGTTGGCATTACGAATCCTTGGCGACCCTGGTTCAGATCCGAAAAACCCACCGAGCCTTTGGACAGGGAGAGCAAACGATTATGGCGAATCAGGGTTCGATACTCGAGATTCGAAGATGGCTGGGGAACGAACACCTCAGGTTACTCTATAACCTTTCTGAGGATTCGTCGGTTCAAGTCGATCTGGGGCGCGAAAATCATGCCCTCTTTTCTACCGGCCTCAATCGGAAAGGGAACGGGACTCAAGAATTAGAGCCAAATGGTTTTGGTTGGTGGGTTATGGAGTCCAACAAATAGGCCCGACCATTGGAAGGCACCCAGTCAGCAACCCATCAGTAAAAAAACCCCGGTCCGATTGGGCCGGGGTTCTCTTTTTAGGAATACCTTAGATCTTAGAAATCAAATTTGTCCTTGGCGTTCAGGTCGTCAAAGGCCTCGACTAATCGAGCAGTCATACCTTTTTGGCCGGCTACAAGCCATACCCGTGGGTCAAGGTATTTTTTGTTGGGCTTGTCGTTCCCTTCGGGATTGCCAATTTGGCTTTGCAGATAGGCGGAATTTTTCTCGACATACTGAACTACCGGATGAGCAAAAGCCCACTGGGTATCGGTATCGATGTTGAATTTTACCGCACCATAACTACAGGCTTCGCGAATTTCGCTTCGGCTCGAACCAGATCCACCGTGGAAAACAAAGTCTACGGGTTTAGGACCGATTCCTCGTTCTTTTTGGATAAACTCTTGGCTATTCTTGAGGATTACCGGTCGTAGTTTGACGTTTCCGGGCTTGTAGACCCCGTGGGTGTTTCCAAAAGCGGCGGCCACGGTAAACTTACCAATACCCTTGAGGGCATCGTAGGCCTGGAGCACTTCTGAGGGTTGGGTGTAAAGGCGGCTCGAATCGACGTCGCTGTTATCTACTCCGTCCTCTTCACCACCGGTAACACCAAGTTCGATTTCCAAGGTCATATCAATCTTGGTCATTCTCTCGAGGTACTTGGAAGAAATTTCAAGATTTTCGTTGATTGGCTCCTCTGAAAGGTCGAGCATATGGCTCGAAAAGAGGGGTACTCCGTGAGCCTTATACCATCGCTCACCCTCTTCGAGAAGACCATCGATCCAGGGGAGCCACTTTTTTGCTGCGTGGTCGGTATGAAGAATGACGGGAACACCGTAGAGCTTGGCTAGTCGCCAGATACTCTCGGCACCGGCAACTCCACCTTGGATATTGGCTTGGAGCTTATCGTTTGGAGCCATTTTTCCTGCATAGTGCTGAGCACCACCATTGGAAAACTGAATAATAATGGGGGCTTTCGCCTCTGAGGCGGCCTGGAGGGCTGCAGCTACAGAGTCGGAGCCAACGACGTTGACTGCGGGGAGTGCACACTCGTTCTCTTTACAATAGGCAAAAACTTCCTGGAGCTGGGCGCCGGTAACGACACCGGGTTTTACTTTGAGTTTAGACATACAATGTCTCCTTGGACTGGGATTATTTCATTGTATTCATGCCCAGGGCTTTGTCAATCCTCGGTCTTGGGTTCCAAATTCTTCCAACGACCTGTGGAGTCCTGAACGCGTATGGATACCTCGGGGGTTCGGAATAAGGAGTGGACAAACTCCAGGGCTTCTTTTTCATTTTTGAAAGTTCTAAAGGGTTGCAAAATCCCCGGTTTCTTTAGTTTCCATTCTCGTTTTCCTGAAAGTAAGTAGTATTCCTGATAAGCCATTTTTTACCTCGCTAGGTTCGGTATCCAAACGTGTATTCGAGTTCCCCTTTGCTGATCACTCGAGTAGCGAATCGTTCCCCCGTGAGCTCGAACCGCCAGCCCAACGAGGTAGGTTCCAATTCCACTTCCTCCGGGTTTTTTTGAGTTCACCCGTTCACCAAAGATGTGAGCATTCAACTCCGCCGGAATAACTCCTTTATTATGCATGTGAATAGTGAATCCCGGAACTGTCCCGTCGTATTCTTTCTCCAATTCGATTATTACGGACTCTCCTGGACGGGAGGCTTCGATTCCATTTCGAAGTAGATTTGAAACCATACTCTGAAAAAGAGTCTTGTGAATTTCCCAGGGCTCCCAGTCGAAAGGGGCCTCGAACCTTACCTCTACCTCCAAAGTCGCCGCCAGGAATTCGAGTTCTTGTACCTCCACAGAGATAATTTCGGGAATTTCTTCAGGTGCTAAGTGCAGAACGAAGTTTCCTTGTTCCAGACTGACCAGGTCGACAGTGGTATCGAGCAGACCCTTGAGCTTTTGGGAACTGGCGTAGACAAGCTTAACGAGCTCGAGAGCGTCTTCGGGAAGGACCTCCTGGTCCTCTAAAAGGAGCTGACACGATCCCATGATACCGTTCAATGGATTTCGAAGGTCGTGACGGATCATAGAGTCTACGTTATCTCTGACCTTCTCCAGACTACTCGCCCTTTGGACCTCTAGTTCTAGCCGCTCCTGGGTCGATTTTTCTTTCGTCACGTCGATAACGAAGGTAACCTTACGAGGCTTGCCGTCCTCGCCAAAGATTCGGGCCGCTTCGGCAAGAATATAAAGGTTCCTAGCATCTTTGGTCTGTACCTTCCATTCCCCCCGAAGCTCTCGAGCTCCAGCCAAAAAATCATCATGAAGTTTTGCCAGGTACTCTTGCCCTTCTTCGGGAACAACCATAAGAAACGAGTTCCCCACTAATTCCTCGGCCTCGTACCCGTACAGACGACAATAGGCAGAATTTACAAAATCGTAGTTTCCATCACCATTCGTAATACAAATACCTACTGGAGTATGATCGATGATTGTCTGAAGACTCTGCTCTGATATTTTCAAGGATAGATCTCCGTCTTTTTTGGTAGCACCATTCCTTCGAGGGCCATCGTCTTTTTTAAAATTGTAAGCTCGGTGTCGAGCTCAAGAAGGTCGTTATCCAGGAGTTTTCCCAACTGGCTTTCGAAGGCCTGGGCCAATTCAAGGGTACTTTCCCGTATTCTTTGGGTCGATTCTCCTACCGCTTCCTTTTTCTGTTCTTCAGGAAGATTCCCCAATTTTAGGTAGTGTTGGAGCAAGGTGATTCCTGCCTCGCCGTAGTAGTTCAGAAATCGCTTTACCGGTCGGGCGTCCTTGGCATCCTGTCCTACCGATTCGGCCATGGCTTGGTACGAGCGCAAAATTCTATCGACCCCAGTCCGAAGTTCATCGTTGGTTATGCGAAAGGCAATGTTTTCGAGGGCCGTTCGTTGGGTTCGAATAAGTTCCATTGCCGATGCTTGGAGTTCATCCTGATTTCGTTGGGCCTGGGCACTAAGCCTCATTAGACTCGCATCTTCATTTTTTCTTCCACTTGTCGACGGAAGTATGTTCGCCCCAACAAGAAATCCCCCAAGTCCCGAGGCTACACTAAGAATCATCCGCAGGAAGAAAGGGAGTCCCCGAACGAGAAACCCAACACCCAGTGCTACTGCACCAGCAACAACGAGGGCAAAGAGCACATGGGGTAACAAAAGTCGCTTCTTACTCATGGTAGTTAGATCTCCTCTTACAGTATAATCGCCCCTATGAATCAAGACACAGTTAAATCGAAACTTCTCGAACTCGAAACCGAAATAGAAGAGTTTTCACTCATTTTTTCGGGCAAAACCAGTAAAAAGGTGAACGGACTCTATCATCCCAACGAACGAGAAATTATCATTCATAACAGGAATTTTACCGATGATAACCTCCTCATGTACACCGCCATCCACGAATTTGCCCATCATGTACACTTTTGCCGGGCCAGGCAAGGAGGGGTCGAACCGAATAGTACCAGGGCCCATACGGTTGAATTTCGAGCTATATTTCACGATCTCTTGGTTTTAGCCGAAGAGAAAGGTAGTTATTCGAATACTATTCTTTTGGTTGACGAACTACGTACCCTGGCTGACACAATCCGCGAACGATTTATGCGAATCAACGGTGAACTCATGAAAGACTTTGGTCAGGCCCTTATGGAAGCCGAACGACTGTGTCAAAAACACGGTGCCCGGTTTGAAGATTTTGTCGAGAGGGTCTTGCGGATGCCCCGACAAACCGCCGGCACAATTATGAAAATGCGAGCTATGGACCTGCCGCCCGATTTGGGGTATGAAAATATGAAAACCCTCGCGGGAGTCAGAAATACCCAATCCCGACAGGAAGCCCTGGAGGCCTTTCGGCAAGGAGCAAGCCCCGATCAGGTAAAACAAGCCCTGCGAACCCGTGAACCAGTAACCCCAAAGGACCCCGTAAAGGCCTTGGAACTGGAAAAACGGCGAATAGAGAAGAGTTTGACCCAACTTCACCAACGTTTAGAAGAATTAGAACTTCAACTTGCCCAATATCCACGGTAATATACATAATAGCAGTGCACCAAAGCTTGTGGTAGGTGTCGCTTTTCCTTAGTGGGGCCACAAAAACCCCACTTTTATTGGTTTCGATGGACAAAATACGGCAGCTTTTGATACCTACAGTCCTTACAGGACTGGGTTCCCACAAGCTTTGGAGCACACAAAAAAGGAAAGAGGAGAAGAAGCATGCGAATGATCGACAGCACCGAGTACCATTACGTTGAAGGGGAAAAAAAAGACAAAAAACTCCGGGTCTACGCCCTTTCAACCTGTGCATTCTGCGAGAAAGCAATGCGTTATCTCGAAGCCCACGGACTTGCCTACGAATACATGTTCTTGGATCGAGTTCCCATCGAAAATAAACGAACAATGAAGGGCGAACTGAAAGAACAATTCGGAAATATCCCAGTCTTTCCACTGTTGGTAATCGATGGCCAAGAAATGCTATCGGGTTTTACTGAAGAACGATGGGCCGAGGTTCTGGGGTTAGGAGCATGAATCAAAAGTTGAAGACTCCCGCCGATTCCGCCCTCTTCGTCCAAAAGGTGGCGGAAAAACAAGGCTGGGTGCCTAATCCCGACGAGGAATTTCGAAAAAAGATTGAAGCCGGGCTAGCGGAAAACTACAATCGATATGGTTACTTTCTGTGTCCCTGCCGGGATGGCGATGGCGATAGGCAGGCTGACAAGGACATCACCTGTCCCTGTGACTACAACGTACCAGATCAAAAAGAGTACGGCCACTGCTTCTGTGGTTTATTTTTAAGCCCCGAGTTCGCCGCCACTGGTGCGCCTTTACAGGGTATACCCGAACGCCGGCCCGAAGAACTTCAGTAAATACTCCCTGCCCAAAGCTCCTTAGCCCTGGGCTCGCTTTCTAATTCCCTCGAGTAGCCGGTCAACATCTGCCTCTTCGGTATCCCAACTGGTCATGAGCCGGGCTACCGGGTCTTTGAACGGGCCCGGCCCCTCGGGTTCCCACAGGTAAAAACCAAACTCCTCCTGCAAAGATTTCACCCATTCCCCGGGCATCTGAAGCCAAACCCCATTAGCCTGGACCGGGTACATAACCCGAATCCGCAAATGTTTCGCTTCGAGATCCCTTAGCCCCCGTTCCAGTCGAGCCGCCTGGGTATTTGCATTTGCAGCGTTATGAACCCACAAGTCGGTGCCGTAAAGGGCAAGAACCTGGGCCGCGAGGTAGCGGTTCTTCGAAAAAAGACTCAAACCCTGTTTTTGGCTCCGTTGGATTTTCAGCTTGAGCACAGACCACGGAGCGGAGTCCCCCTCTAAGGCCCAGTCAGGCAGATTCTGGGGCAAAACAACCAAGATGTCGCAGGACAACCCACCGTTTTTTGTAGCCCCCAAGCTCATTATTCCTACCCCGGCATCTCGGGTCATAGCCCGCAGGGCTGCTCTCGGGTCCTCAGGATTGGTAGCCACCGCCGCGTTGGCAATACGAGCACCATCAAGATGCAATATCATCGAAGAATCTCGGGCCCGACGCCCAAAATCCGCTAACTCTTCGATCGAATATCGGGTACCTAATTCGGTGGTTTGGGTGAGGCTGACTGCTCGGGGATTGTTGCGATGCAAGTTTGTCGCCCAGGGGAGGTAGGTGTCATAAATATCTACCGAGAGCTTGCCATTCTTCGAGGGAGCGTGGTAAATCTTGACTCCCCGCAGCCCCTCAAGGGCTCCACACTCGTCTTCGGTTATATGACTCTCGGGACTCCCAATAACCCCATCCCAAGGACGAAGGAAGGACGACAGGCCTAGTACATTCGCCCCCGTACCGTTGGGGACAAGAACACTAATTGCGTCGTCGGGCTTGAGTCCCAGGAGGTCAGCTACCGTCTGCTGGGCTTGAAAAGAAAGCTCATCGGCCCCATAGGAATACCTGTGGGCCGAGCCAACCTCGGCCATCGCTTGAATGACTTCGGGACTGGCGGGAGCGGAATTATCGCTGGCAAACATTCGTTGTGACATTTACATCCCCATTTGATTTGTTATGTGATGATGAAACCTTCGGGCCTGGTCAGAATCGGGGGCCAGGGCTAACGCATCATCGCAGTCTCTTAAGGCATCGTGCATTTTACCGATTCGGGCGTAAGTTTGGCTCCTACTCAGCAACACGTCGTATTGTCGATTATCCAAGGCTAACGAAGCAGTAAAGTCCTCGAGGGCAGCTTCGTTGTCACCCCTCCGAATGAACGAAATACCCCGGTAATGGTAGGCCCTACGCAGATCGGCATTCAGGTTCACTGCCCGGTCAAAGTCATCGTGGGCACGATCGTAATCTCCCAGAGAAAAATACGCCATTCCCCGATGGATGAGTACTACGGGTAAGACTCCGGGCCGGGGATCCTCTTCCAAAAGGTGGGAATATAGGTCAATTGCTCGCCGGTAGTCGTGTCGATTATGGGCGTAGAGAGCCTTGAGTAGTAGATGATCGGCGGTGTTCCCCGAGGGCAACACCTCGACCATTTCTTCGACCCCCGGGGATGGAAAAACAGTCTGGTCTTTTCTCTCGTTGAGCGGTGATTCCTCCAAAAGCGTCTCGGTAAAGGCCTCGCGACGACGGCGAATCTGTCGCTGAAGTTCCCTTTGGAAGACTCGGATCTCGTGAAAAATCATGTCCGCCAAGGAAAGGTTTGCATTCAAGGCGGCCAACTTTCGCCGTAAGGGCTCATCAAAGGTACTGTACTCGCTTTTGTACACCAACTCGTGTTCGACCTCGGCCCAGGCATCCTGGAGAATAGTGCGCAGCTGCACCTCAATAACTGTATCAGGTGACAGATGGAAACTATCGCGCACTTCGTCGGGCACGTTCATCAAGAAATGCACCGACTCGTAGCCGAATTCCTTGAACGAAAACTCGGCCCCCTTCTTTTCGCGTTCTATCAATGAATACTGTCGGCCAAGTACGGCCTCAACCAGTTCCAGGTCTTCCATGAAGGGACACACAATACGCATCCCAAGAAGATCGGTAAGTTCGATGACAGGGGCTTTGGCGTTCAAACTCGCCCGATATACGAGTTTTTTATAGTAACTTTGAAAGGATTTTACCCGATATTTAACAGTTGCTCGGACATCAACCTGGGCGAGCTCGGAACGAATTCGCCGATGGATTTCGAAGAGAACCCTCTCCCAACTCTCGTAATGATCCTGGTATTTTCGTTCCAGATTCTCTTGGTCAGGAGCCGGAAGGTTCAGATACATGAGGGACATATAGCACGATACCACGAACCGAGGATCTAAACAATATTGGCTGTTCATGGTACAATGAACCTCCTCAAGTAGCTAGCTTGTGAGTAAAAAAGTGAGGCAATTATGCAAGACGACCGGTTCACCCGAGCCGCCCTTCTTGAGCGGGTGCTCGGAGATGAAGATATCGCCAGTCAGATTATCGAATTAGTGCTTACCGATATACCTATTTTTATTCAGAGTCTGAACGATCACCTAAACACCAACGACCTGGCCCAGGCGTCGGGAGCTGCCCACCGACTCAAAGGGGTCGCGGCAAATATTGGTGCAACAACCCTTTCAGACCTGGCAGCCCATATCGATTCGCGCTGTAGAGGTGGCTCCTCCGAGGGTTGCGACGAAATTCTTCGGGACATTCAAAAAGAATTCGAGTACATAAAGGGCGTCCTAGTATAAGTTTTCTCCTAGGGGAAGCGGCGTTATACTCAAAAAACAACCATTGAAACCAAAGTCGTCCTCGATACCCTTTGAAACAACCACAGCCCCTATGACCTTTCCCGATCGGGTAAGGAGACGGAGCAGTCGGGGTTTCTCAAAGGTTGCGCTAAAAGTGGGACCACACCACTCCACCAGACCCCGGTCATCGGGATGGACTAACTCTTCAAAGGTAGCCGAAGTAACATCTTCGGCCCGAAGACCCAAAATTTCTAGGAACGTAGGATTTCCGTGAATTATTCGTCCGGTGGGGTCGAGAAAACAAAAACCTTGGTTCATTGTTTCTATGAGGTGACGAATCTGAAGTTCTTTCTCCCGAAGTCGTTGCTCAATTTGATGTTTGTAGACCGCTATTTCTAGGGCGATGTGGAGCTCCCGTTGGCTGAAGGGTTTGGAAATATAGCCGAAGGGCTGGGTAATTTTAGCCCGGCCCAGGGTTTCTTCGTCTGCCAGACCGGTTACGTACACTATGGGAATGAGGTACTCTTCCTGAACCTTGGTAGCCAGAGCAATACCGTCGGTTGGCCCTTCTAAGTGAATATCTAACAACGCAATATCTGCGCCAATTTCCGACAAAATTTCAATAGCACCCTTAGCATCACCGGCTATCCCCGAAACTCGATAACCGAGATACTCAAGGTTTCGCTCTATGTTCGCTGCGATAATAGGTTCGTCTTCGACGACAAGTACCCTCAAGGGGCTGGTCATAATCCGCTTCCTCCCGGTCGCTGGACTTAAGTATGAGCCGCTGGAGCAAAGATTGCCAGTGGAATAACAGTATTATCCTCGGGGGTCTTGCGGATCTGGCTTACCCTTGACGAAATATAGGATATTTTATATATTCGGGGAGCTCTAAACTCTGGTTGTCTTGCCATGTTGGTCATTCCAACGCCATGACTTTAGAGCGAGGGCTGATTATGACAATGGACACAGTAAAAACCCAGGACGAGTATACCCAGGTTCTCGAAAGAAACGCCCTGGTACTTACCTATATTACCGGAACCAACTGTGGTGTTTGCTCCTCGGTAAAACCAAAGATTGAGGCAATTCTCGCAGAATACCCCGAACTCCACTCGGTCGAAATAAACTCCCACGAAAACCAAGAACTGGCCGCCCAGCTTTCTATCTTCTCTATTCCTGCGGTTTTGATTCACCTAGAAGGGAAAGAAACAATTCGCGAAGCCCGGTACTTTTCGATTCAGGAACTTGAGTCCCGTATCGACCGCCTGGTTGGACTCTATTCTCGCAGTTAGTCCCCCGAACGATACCCTTGCCACCCCTTTTCTTCGAGATCCATGGCCTTCCCCAACACTTCGTTTTCCATTCTCTTTTGGTAGCCCTCAAGTTTCTGCCGCAGATTCGGATCTGACAGACTTAAAATTCGGACTGCTAACAATCCCGCATTCTTGGCACCGTTAATAGCCACCGTGGCAACCGGCACACCCCCGGGCATCTGAACGATCGACAAAAGGCTGTCGAGGCCCTGCAAATTTGATGACCGAACGGGGACCCCAATAACCGGTAACGTTGTTATCGCCGCAACCATACCAGGCAGATGGGCCGCACCCCCCGCACCGGCAATAATCACCCGAATACCCCGACCCGAGGCGGTCTGGGCATAGTGGTAGAGCCGATCGACCGTCCGGTGGGCCGAGACTATCGTGACCTCGGTAGGTATCTCGAAACCTTCAAGAACTTCAGCAGCTTCCTTCATAACCAACAGGTCCGAATCGCTACCCATAATTACTCCTACCCGAAATTGTTTCACTTCATCCTCCATTTATGCCATCGATCCAAAGGGTTCGCCCTACTTTGGCAGCCAGTTCTAGAGCCTCCTCCAAAGTCGGTCGCAAAATCGTTACGTGGCCCATTTTTCGCTGGGTCGAGACCTGGGACTTCTCATACCAGTGCATCGCTAACCCAGGCAAAGAAAGGGCCTGTCGATAGCCCCGAATGATCGGTGTACCCCGGGATCCCGAGGAACCCAAAAGGTTAATCATAACCGCGGGCATTGTCTGTTCGGTACTACCCAAAGGAAAACCACAAACCGCCCGAAGGTGTTGATTGAACTGGCTGGTCAATGAGCCCTCGATCGTCCAATGGCCAGAATTATGGGGTCGGGGAGCTATTTCGTTGATAAGCACCCTCGAATCTTCGGTTACAAAAAGTTCAACCGCAAAAACCCCCACCCCATTGAGGGCCCGGACCCCCTCAATACTTATTTTTTGGGCTTCGACAGATAAAGACTCGGAAATTCGAGCCGGTGCACATACCTGGTTACAAATTTGGGTTTCGGGGTCGAAAACCATCTCAATGACTGGCCAGGATCGCACCTCCCCATCTCGTCCCCGAGCCAAGAGAACTGCAATCTCCTTTTGGAAAGGAATATACTCTTCAAAAAATGTCGAAACCTCCGGGCCATCCCTCAGGTCCTCGACCGAGCGAACAATTTTCACCCCTCGCCCATCGTAACCACCGATGCGGGCTTTTTGGACCAGGGGAAAGACTCCGTCAAAGGCTTCAACGCTCGGCGAAAACCGTGGGACCGGGAGATTAGCCTCTGCCAAGGTAGACTTTTGTGTGTATTTGTCTTGAATAATTTCCAGTGTCCGAGGCGATGGGTAGATAGGGAAACCTCGGTCCTCCAAGACCTTTAAGAACTGACTATTCACATGCTCGATTTCGAAGGTTAGGACGTCAGACTTTTGGGCTAGATTTTCGATAGCCGCTGGATCGTAGAGATCACCCACGATACATTCATCGGCCACACCAAATGCAGGGGGGCGAGGTGAGGGATCGAGACAAAGGGTCCTCACCCCCATGCGACGGGCTTCTATAGCAATCATCCGCCCCAATTGCCCACCACCGAGAATACCGAGGCGTAACCCTGGAATAGGAATATCGTAGTTCATTTCTTGGATTATGGGGATAAACTTCCGGGCTTTCAAGATAGGTCGGGTCACCGATGGACCAATAGGTCTAAATTAATAATTTCATAATTTAGGTGTGTCTACTGGTATTGTGATAACTTCCCGTGATACACTCTAGATTGTTGCATTTTTTGAAATGAAAAGGAGACTCTCTATGGCAGAAACCAGGCCGACACTTTACATTCGCCCTAATGTAATTTACCTCAGTCGAGGCCTATCCCGGGACCTGAACAGCGACTCGTATAGTTTTGAAGTCGTAAGCCCAGGGAAGGCTTTTAAGATCCGTCCAAAGGGCGAGGTCCGTCCTTTTGCAAGCGATAAAAATAGTATCGCCCGCCGGTTTCTGGAAGATTCTTTTCCCGTTGGCCGATACCTAGGAAAGCAAGATGGTGATGGATTTCTCTTTCATGTTTCAGACATGGATCAACCCGAACCCCGGAGAACTATTTTCCGTAACCCCGAACTCAATCTCCCCAGTAGCGACCGCATCATAGAAGAACCTATCGATGAACAAACAATTAATCGTATGATTCGGCTGTTACGAACCCGCCGACATAGCGACCTTGAAATTGTGGCTGCTATTCTTCGACATTGGAAGAGCCTCCTCTAGTAGTGGGCTCTTAAAACTTCCAGGTAGGGCTTAGCCAGGGACGAAAGTACCTCTGGCCGAGTCCACACCAGGGAGTCGAGGAGTCGCTGACCCACCAAAAAAGCAAAAAATTCTCCTCCTAGGACCGGTACATCAATCGGACCTTCCCCCTCGAGGTTTCGATCAAAAATCCTTGCCTGACCAAAGATATCGTGTCCTTCGGATCCAATAATTATCCCCGGCAGACCTTCCTCCTCAGAAAAGAGAAAAGCTCCTGCAGGTTTTTCATACTCCCCAAGACCCCTCGAAAGGTAGAGTAGAGCCTCGGAATCGAGATAGGAAAATAACGGTACCTGGGACAAGAGCTGGACCCGTTGAATGAGTCCTAGGCTCCTAATGGCACTCGGAAGCCAGTTTCCCCGATCTAGGGAATTTTCTTGTCCTGCAATTTTTACCTTTTGCCCAAGGGCCCCTAAAATTGCCAAGGCCAACTCTGGATTCCCCTGGACAGCATCGAAGAGCGCCTTCTGCTCAAGCTCATACCATATTCCCCCCTCGGGTGCGACAACCCTGGCACTTCGGGGCTCGTTATCGAGGGCGGCAAACTCCCCAAGAACAGCCCCCTCGGGAAGCTCAAAGATGAGGTCTTGGCTTTTCTCAACCTTCGCCTTTCCACGAACACTAATGAAAAGGGAAGTACCAATCTCCCCTTTTCGAATGACCTCGGTATCTGTGGAGAACCCATGGAGCTTTAGGTCTTTTGCCACATACCACAGTTGGCCAGGGGACACGAATTGAAAAATTTCCAGAGTTGGAAGGGCCCGGGCTGCGTTCGCCCGGGATTCTTGGTTTGGATCGGGAGATAGGAGGTATCCCATCCAACTTCCCGGTACCCCCAGTGCCCCTAGGGAACCATCGGTGCCTGCCGGAGGGTTGAGGACTTGGGCGAAGAGGGGCTGGAGAATCGCCCAATGGTTAGGTTCGACCAAACTCTCGATTCGCTCGAGCACTAACGCCTGTCGCTCGGGAAGTCCGGAGCGGAAGGTTCGCTCTAGGGAGTTGATTGCCCCTTGGGGATACCACATTTCTAAAAGTAAGAACACCTGCCCTAAGAGGCTGTAGAGTAACTCTTCCCAGGCCGCCCTCAATTGGGGTTCGGAGAAATCGACACCGAGGGGACTGTAGAGGTTGCGCAGATCGTCTCGAATACCGTGGACAAGATTTACGAAAAGTTCATCATTCAAACCCAAATTATGGTGGCTAACCCGAAGGGACAGGCGATAGGCCAAGGAAAGGGCAGTACCCCTTAACCCCGCCTCGTAGAGTTCCGCTCCGGCGAGCAGATACCCAATTCCCGAGCTCCCCCCACTGCGGCCGATAATTCCGAGGAGGTGACGAATGGTGGTTCGTGCCTCGGGGAGTTGACGGAGCTCTTCCTTACTAAAGGCCCTTAAGCCTACAGGGGCCCACTGGTCGGTTAAAACCGACTTTGACCCCAGCCACTCCTCGAACCACGAAATAAGGGCCGGTGTACGGTGAATGGGTTCTATCCCTAATAGGACCCGGAGACCCAGATGACAAATCTCCGCCCGATAGAGGTACTTGGTACTTTCCAGAACCTTCCAACCCTTTTCGGCTTCAAAGAACGACAGGAGAAAGTCTGGGTCTACCTGGCTGAACTCTTCGGCAATTTCTACTATATACTCTTCTTCTGGGCTGAGGTTCCAAGATTCGAACCCAGGTAGCGGTTCTTGGGAAGCGAAGATCCCAACCAGAACTTTTCGAGCTTCGGGGTCCGTTTCTCTTTGAACCAGTTCTCTTTGCTGGTAGGTTTCAAGATGGTAGAGATGCTTAATCGAACTTCGGTAGGCTTGCTGCCGTAGGGTGGGCTCCTTGTGGGCCCAGAGGTCCCGATAGACCTGGTGGAGTTTAGGATACCCCGAGGTCTGGAGGATTTCTAGCTTTACCCCCACCAGCGAAGCCTCATCCTGGGACACCGTCGCTCCAATCTGCTGCAGGGCAGCCTCATCGAGAGCCTCGGTCTGGGACAGAAACACCCCACCATCCATCGCTGTGTCCAGGGCTAAGGTATAGGACCGAAACATTCGTCGGGAAAGAATCAGCCATCCCGCCGCGGCCCCTGCCAACAGTAGTCCCAGAATCTGGGGCCCCACCCCTCCGTACCCGGTGATAATAAAAAGGCCACTACCTACAAATACCCCTACCAAAGGACCGTAGACCAGTTCGCTCAAAGTCTGGACCCGACTTCTTTGCCTGGGTGCCAACGGTTGCATGAGGGAATAGAAAACCGGGTATACAAGTCCGGAAAAGAACACTGCCTGAAATAATCGTAGACCAATCGCGGGACCCAACCCTCCCAAGGTCCCTACCAGTAGTCCAAATCCCCCTAGTCCCAGGGGAGTAAGGATGAGCGAACGGCGCAACCCTATATGAGGGATTATTCTGCCGGAGAAGAGTACCTTGAAACCAAGCGTGAGTATTCCGAGGATGGGAAAGTAGAGAGCAAAAAAACCCGCCAGCTCTTCTGCCGTACCGTAGGCCTCTTCAGCCTCCATGTAAAATATGGTATCCCCAAAAAAATAGACCCCGTACTGAAAAATCCCAAAAAAAAGAATAAGCAACCATGAGAAGGAACCCAACTTTGTACCCTTGGACTGAGGGGCTCCCGGTCCATTGGGCTCTATTCCCGCCGAAGCATGCCGACCTAACAATCCATTGAGTACGGGTACCATGAAAACGAAACCAAAGAACGAAAAGAAAATCAGACTTCGGACCCCAAGAAAGGCGACAATTGGACCGGAAGCCAGTCCCCCGAGTACCATCACCAGAATTTCTCCACTCCCGGCCACCCCGTAGAGCCGTTTACTCTGTTCGACCGTGTATATTCGGTTGAGAGTTCCCCAGAGGATGAGATTTGTCAGGGTCCACTCAATATCGAGCCATACCAAGAGCACCGCACCACCAATGCCCGGGTCATCGAGTCCATAAGTGAGCCCTATCAGTACTCCCGAGGATCCCACCAATAGGCCCAAGGCCGAATTCTGTAGGACTCGAAACGAGAATCGCTTCTCCAAGGAAAGATACAGTATCCCGATTACCGGATTCAAAAGCGCCGAACCCAGGTAAACCAGGGGAAGGTACTCAGCGGAAAACCGACTAAGAAAAAGAGCATTACCCAGGGTCATCGAAAACAACCGAGGAATTCCAACAAGAATTGAGAGGAGAAAACTCCAGCCCACGAGGTTGTGTTCCGAAGGACGAATTTGGAGTACCCGGCTCTGCCAGGATGTCTGCATCATAGTCCTACCATACTTAGTGCACCGAAGCTTGTGGAAGGCCGTTTTGTAGATTTCCAAAGAAACTTCCTCTTTTCATCTCTTTCTGGTCTATAATCGGGCCATGAAGCGGAAAATACTCCGGAGATTTGGAAACCTAGGGCTGTTGCTTTTTTCTACCTTTGGTCTCTACGGTCTGGGAAACCCCACCGGCTCGGGTCTCCTTTTGGCACCCAGTGCCCAAGTTCTCGGTCCGGGCAAGGTAGTCGTTGGATTTTCAGTAGAAGGGGTTCGAGGCCAAGACCTCTACCGGGTACCCACCACCCTCGAACTTCGAATGGGAATTGTACCGGGACTCGAAGGGGGAATTTTTGGAGGCGCGGTGGTACAAGAAGGACTCGACCTGCAGACCCAGGGAACTCTGGGCTTTGCACTCAAGGTTCTTGTGGCTAAAGGGCTAGTAACCGGTGGATTGCGTGCCTTTACCCTCAGCCTCGGTGGACTGTATCGCCAAAATCTGGATATTGAGGCCCAAACGGAGAACCAAGGGTTTCATCTCTACCACGAAGATGGCAACTTTCCTGGGCTTTCTGCGGGACTTATTTTGGAGAGTCGTCGGGGACCCTTTGGGCTCTACCTTGCCTCGGACTTCCGGACCAGCCCCGTCCTGCCTCCCGATGCCGAAATACTCAACAATCCTCGCACCTGGGCTAGCTGGCTCTATTTTCGTGGAGGAACAGAGGTTGTTTTTGGACCTTTTTTTGGGGGGATTTCTGGGGCCCTGAGGACCAAAACCCTTGGGTCCTCGGGAGATTTGGAAAATATGGAAGGAACTCTCGCCTACGAGCTGAGGTTCGCAGTTCCCCACACTCCCCTCACCCTAGGGGTCTACGGCAGAACCCTTTTTCCAGAAAACTCTTCTTCCTATTTACCCTATACCTACGGTGGACTTCTAGTCGAGGGGAGCTTTGCTCTCTTTTCTCAGCTCAGCGTAGCCGGAGAATAATCGGCTCGGGATTTGTCCCGGTTTGGGGCAGAGTCAGAGCTACTCGATCGAATCTGGGAAGCCCAATCTGGGGCCGGGTGCTCTTAAAGATATCCCAAGGTTCAGTGGGGCCAAAAACGCCTAGGGTAAGATTGTTATCGCCATTTACATCGAGAAACCCAGACACCACGTAGCGCCCGGTAACAATCGCCGAAAATCGACCTTCAACCTGACCTTGGGCGATGTGGGTAGCATCGAGAGATAGTACAAGAGGATATTCGGGATCTTTCCGAGTACCATACACTTCGGGTCCTTGTATCGCCACAAACACCCGATGCCCAACCCGAGCCCTTCGGGGCAGTTCTACAAGAATCGAGGTGTCTGCCGAGCGGTCTGCGACCAAAAAAGTTGGAATCAAGCAAAGAAATACGAGAAGTATCGGTAGTTTGGGCGATCTCACAATCCAATTTCCTCGGCCCGAGAAAGAATATCGGCCACCGAATTGAAAACAAAATCCGGTGAATAGGGAAAATCCTCTACTACCTCGGGTCCCGAGACCCCACTGAGAACCAAAATTGTGGTCATGCCCGCCTCCATTCCCCCAAGAACGTCGGTATCCATTCGGTCGCCGATCATTACTGTGTCGTCGGGGTGTACCCCTAATTTCCTCGTCGCCAAGGTCATCATGAGGGGATTTGGTTTTCCGACAATGTACGGTTTCTTACCTGTAGCAGTCTCAATTGAGGCTAATAGGGCACCACAGGCGGGCTCAAATCCACTCTCCGCAGGGTCGAGCAGGTCGGGGTTCGTACCTATAAACTTGGCACCCCCAAGGATCGCCTGGACAGCAGTTTTTATGTGACTAAAATGAAACTCCTCGGTTTTCCCGACAACCACGTATTCGGGATCCTTTTCGACCAGGACAAGCCCAGAGTCTTCCAGCTCCTGGCGAAGTCCCAGTCCCCCAATACAATAAACTCGGGACCCCGGACGCTGTTGGGCCAAGAACATCGCCGTCGCCATAGCCGCAGTAATAAAGTGTCGTTCTTCCAAGCCCGGTATACCCAGGCCCCGCATTTTTTCGACCAGGTCTTTGGGCGTTTTTTCTGAAGCGTTTGTAAGGAAAAGAAACGAAGTACCTCGGTTTAGGAGGGATTGAATAAACTCCTGAGCCCCGGGTACCAAAGTACCCCCCCGGTAAATAACTCCATCCATATCCGAAATTATGCTTTTTCTCATATACGCTTAACCCTACAATATATTCGAGAATTGACAAAGGACGTCAGGACTACGATAGTACACCGATGATACAGAAACCTTTACCTCTCTCCAACTCCGAAGCAATTCGTGCTTATAAAAAGACTCGTATGTCGAAATTTTTCCTCGGTCCCAAAGACGAACCCTCGGTTCGAGGGGCAATCATCGACGGAACTCTCCTTGTTCGACAAATGCGAGCCAATCATGACCTCGGAATTTTAGAAACCCTCATTCTTGGTCACGCTTACCTTGGGGCTCTGCTCATGACCAGCCAGCTCAAGGGCCAGGACACCCTATCGATTAGCGTCACTTGTGAAGGCCCTGCCAAGGGGTACTACGTTGAAGCCAATGCCTTTGGTGAGGTTCGAGGGTACCTCAAGAATCATTCGATTCCAATTACCAAGCCCCTCGACTCCCAGGACTACAGCGAGTTCTTCGGACCTGGCCGAATGGAGATCACCCGCATATTGGAGGGCGGCAAAAAGCCTTTTTCAAGCGCTCTCGAACTGCAATACGGTAACATTGCCCAAGACTTGGCCTACTACTACACCGTGAGCGAGCAAACTCCCTCTGCATTCCATTTGAGTATCCGCTTTGACGAAAAAGGAGCGGTTATTGGAGCCGGGGGACTCAAACTCCAGGCCTTCCCCGGTGCCGCTCCTGGGAACGATGACTTAGTCCGGAGAATTGAGAACCAAATGATGCTTCTTCCCAGCCTTGGATCGGAGATAGCCCATGGCCAAACTGCCATGGAATACCTCGAGCACTGGTTCCAGGATTTTACTGTCACAGCCTTGGATTCCCGGCCAGTTGAGTTTATGTGCCACTGCAGCGAGGAAAAGTTCCTGCACCACCTTAAGAATCTACCTGCCGAGGATCGAAAAGACATTCGGGACAACGGCCCCTTCCCCTTGGTGCTCAGTTGTCATCATTGTGGTAGCACTTACGAGATTGCAAAACAGACCCTGCAGGAGTGGGATATTTGAGTACACCGATTCCCGAAGCCCGATACTTACAATGGGAGGCTCTCCTCGGCGTGCTCTTCCACGATGTAAACGGAGCAGCGGGGGTCGGGGTTCTGGGTTCCACCATTATTTCCGACCTAACCCAAGAACTGAAAACCAAGATAAGTTCAGGGACTCTGAAATCCTCAGACCTTGAACAGTCCCTCGACGAGATCCTTGAAGCCAGTCGAAGTATCGAGACCACAATGTCTAACCTCCCATTGGCCATCGAGCTCGCAAAAAAAACTCTCTTCGAACTTAGTACAACCGGAACGGAGACCCGGACCTTTGGAGAAATCTGGAACCAAGTGCTCCATAGGTTTGATGAAGAACTGACGGAGAAGAACCTTTCGGTTGAGACCATTCTCGAACCCTCAGCAAAGGTTGGAATTCGCCAGGGAATACTCGAAGTCATTCTCTTTGAATTGCTGAGGAATACCCTTACCTACGGTTTTTCGAATAAAACAGTCGTCAATCTGACTATCGAAGCCAAAATAAATCAAGAAAACCCTACCTTTGAGCTTGTCTGGTACGATAACGGTTCCGGAGCCGAATTAAAGAAGGTCAAGTCCCACACCGCCAAAGTTCGCTTTGACCAGGGCCTTGGCCTACCTTTGGTACATCGCCTCGTTACCCGTTACCTTCAAGGCAAAATGCGAATACGAACCGCACCGGACCAAGGATTTCGGGTCGAAATTGATATTCCTATGAGCTCCTAAGGGCGCTCATGGGCTCCAAAGACACACAATACTGGGCCAAAATTGACCACTGGATCATTATGACCCATTCCCAAACTTAACAACATTCCTGCTATTTCGTAAATCCTTTTTATATAACAACTTATAATATATTAGTTCTCTTGGCACGTTCTTTGCTCTAAAAGAATCAAGAATACGAAAGCCAGGAGGAATACAATGGCACAAATGGTAGTACGAACCCGACGACCGGTAAGCATGTTTGATGAGATGGACCGCATGTTAGACAGTATGTTTGACAACGCCCACAGTTTTGGCAAAATTGGAAGTCTTTCAACCCGAAACCCTGCAGTCGATGTAACTGAACACGAAACGCTCTATCGCATCGAGGCAGAACTCCCCGGGCTGGATGAATCGCTCGTCGATATTAAGGTAGAAGACGGTGTCCTTACCCTTAGCACCCCCGAAAAGATCCTTGACGCAAACCTCAAGGCAGAAGATAGCGAGCAACCCCGCTACCTTATTCGCGAGCGCAGATCGGTCCACTTCAACAGGAGCTTTGTTTTACCAAAAGATGTAGATCGAGAAGGTATTACGGCTCACTTTTCGAAGGGACTATTGACCCTCACCCTGCCAAAGCAGGAAAAGGCCTTGCCTAGGAAGATTGAAATCAAAACAACCTAGATTTTTATCCCTACTATTGATTTCGGCCCCAGTTGTCGCCATACTTTGAATATGATCGAATCCGGGGCCGTTCTTATCGCAGAAGACGAGGTAATAAATCGAATGTTCCTCGTCAAAATCGTCCAAAAGCTCGGAATTTCGACTTTTGAAGCTCGAACAGGCGTTGAAGCCATCGAGAAATTCTCAGAGAACCAAGGCACTATCCGGTTAATCCTAATGGATCTAAGCATGCCGGAAATGGATGGATTGGAAGCAACCCAAGCAATTCGAGAAAAAAACCCCCAGGTTCCAATCGTTGCTCTTACCGCCCACTCATCCGATGAAGATAGAAAGAGCTGTATGCGAGCGGGAATGAACGAAATGCTTATCAAGCCCGTACAGCTCCCTCAGTTGCGGGAAACTATCTACCGCTACCTCCCCCCAGTTAACTCCAGCACTTTGTCGACAACTTTGTAGGCTCCATCATAGACTCCAGCTCGCTTATTCGCCAGTATTCTTTCGACGTATAAGGGCAACAAATCGGTGTCCCTAATGAGGATATCGACTAACTGTAAGACCTGGGAAATCCGGGCGGTCTCCATACTTCCGTCGCCAATTTCCGCACTATGAATAGCCCCCCAGGCCTCGTGTTTACCTACCCGTTGGATAAACAACTTTGGAATAGGATAGAAACTAAGTTCCGATGGCTTGGTAACCAAAACATCACACTCGCGAATGAGCAAATTTGTCGAATAGACCGCCGGGAAGGTATCGCGATGCAAGATTATGTGGACCCCGGTGACATTTTGCCGATGCAAATCCTCTACTAGTCCCTGAAAGGCCTTCCAGTCATCATCCCAAAGGGTATAGTCCAAACCAAGAGACCTCAAACCCCGGGAGAGCTCTTCAAGCCGTCCGTAGTGGTCGCCCATGTTAACAATGACCATTCCCCGGCGGTTCAAGATATTCCCTTTCATATGGGTAAGAATCTTTAAAAATTTTGACAGCTGAGCTCCCGCCCCACCTATGGTGAGCAAGAATCGTCGCGCATCGCCGTTCGCCATTCGAACGAGTCTTCGATTACAATCATCCTCGAGATTTTCGACCATTTCATGATCGACGTAATGCCCAGAATAAAAAATACTCCCCTCGGGCATAGGTTTAAGGATTTCGATAGTTCTAAATCCCTCCCGACCTCGTATTTTTCTGTCTCCCATGTTTCGTAAAGTTCGATATCCGAGGAACGCCGAGGGTGTTTGAACCGCATGGACCGCCCCGGGGGCCACGTTAAAGGCCAAGGGCATGTTATCGGGTATTATGGAGACTACTCGTTTGAGTCCAGCGGCCACCGCCGCTCGGGCATTCCACGGGTGGGTTGCGATATAGGGCACCTCGGGATCGAGTCCCTGGGGTATCTGGGCGAATATTTTGGACCATGCTGCATCCCGAATTGTCGCACTTATTGGCCGAGCGACCTCTTCTGTTAATCGTTCCCAAATAAGTCGGTTAAAGAGAGGCATTTTGGCACTCAACCGGCTCCCTTTTCTGTAGAGTCCTTCAAGATACTCGATCATATGGGCTGCGGAGCTGCCCCGGAACCTTAGAAAGTCGAGCCAATAGGGTGTGAGTCCCCGGGCATTGACTGCCGAAGCTATTGCCAAAGCCATTCGATAGTGCCCAAACCCCATTCGGATTGTACCAATCACAACTCCCGGGGTCTCGGGTTTCCACAAATCCACCACCCCTTCACTTTCAGGAGTTTCTTCGAGGGGAATTATTCCAAGCATCGGTGGGTCGGCTTTTGCCTGTCCAGACCGGATTCCTGCCCGACTATTTGGTTTATACCCAAAACGATCGGCAAGCTTGATAGCTTTTCGGATGGCGTTTTCGGCTTCACGGGGGTCGAGTTTATTCTGAAAGAAGTCCATACCCCCATGATACTCTAGTTCAGTGCCCCAAACCTTGTGGGAATAAAATTATTTTTGAAAAAGTTCAATCAGAATCGGCATTTTGCCTTGTAATAGAGAGTTATGAAAACAAAAGCTCTCTGCCTAACCCCCTCGATCCCCTCACCCGGGACCGAACTTGATCGGATTTCGGACTTTCCCCACTGTCCGAACCCCAGCTGCCCCTACTTCCACGCCCCTCCATCGGGAAACAAGTGGTTCACCTACC
>Ga0210043_1001015_pt1 | contig 26376 bp, 46 predicted proteins | sample CryGeymet201501t_FD_183990 | JGI IMG/M metagenome (GOLD analysis project Ga0210043, IMG submission 183990) | Groundwater microbial communities from Crystal Geyser aquifers in Utah, USA - Crystal Geyser metaG 2015-01t (SPAdes) (version 2) | ecosystem: Environmental > Aquatic > Deep subsurface >... | reverse complement strand
CTTCTGAAAAGCCTGATACTGCTCCTGGGAAAACTTATTTTCAGCGGCCAACTTCTTCATTTTTTCCTTGAAATCATCCGGAATCTCCGCGGGAAGATTCTTTGCGTCGGAATAATCCTCTAGTTTTTCCGGGATGGAGCCGGTTACTTCTCCAAGTTTTCTCTTGAGTTCCTCATTTTCCGTGCTGTAAGTTTTCGCCGCATCCATCAGCTCGTCGATAGCCTTGAATTTTCCGTAAAAATCGTCGTACTTCTTCTCTCCCTTGGCCTGCATTTGCCATGGCGGAGGAGTGTATTTGCTTTCCGTGGTCGCCGCAGCCTCTGTCCCCAAGATCGTTGTCTCGGCGGCAGGCTGTGTATCTGGCGCTGCCTGGGTTCCGGGGTCTGTTGCGGTTGTTGCCGGTGCTGCGTCTTGTGCAGCTCTTTCCTGTTCCATTCAAATCTCCTTTAATCGTCTATATCTATGGGTGGCGATGGGATCGACAGCAGGGCATTTACAATCTGTTCCCTGTTCTCTGGTACCCAAATTCCCATATGGCCTAAAATCATTTTGGCATTATTCGATAACGCCGTTTCTTCTGGTGTCATGGCACTCGTAAAAAAAAAGGATGTGGACAGAAGATGAGTCAGGACCTTCTGTCCATACCTGCTGTTATAAACCTCCCTGAGCTCCTCCTTCCGGAGCGCAGCCTCCCTGCCGCTGATTGGAACGTCCTCCGGGAACCATGGGTTATGCCACATCGAGCCCAGCCTCCTTTGCCTTCGCCATCCCGGGGAGAAGCTTCGCCGCCTGGTCCGTCTGCTGGGCCTGCATAGCCTGTTGCTGGGCCTCTGCCGCCGCTGCCAGTTCTTTCTTGATTTCCGTAGCGCTTTTCCTGGAGGATACCGGAAAGTCATAGATGTCCATCATGTGGTTTACAAGCTCAGTGGCCTTTATCGGCTGTGTGGACCCTTCGAACATCTGGAAGATGGGGGTCATTTCTGTGATTGCCCGGCTGATAGACTGGCCCTGGGCCAACCTCTTCTGCAATACAGAAAGAGGCCCTGTGTAGACCATCCTGAGTTCTTCCTTTCCGAGCCCTGGGGGGGGAGGAGGGATTCTACCGGCCATATATTCAATCTTAAATGCCCGCTCAAGAAGGCTATCCAGAGCCTCAGAATTGTACCTCGATACGGGAACGCCTATCAGGGCGATCTTTTCGTTCTGCCTCTCCATGACCTCAAGTCCTGTCATCCTCTGGGTCAACTGGGAAAGCATTTTCCAGAAGTCTACGTAGAAGTGATCTTCTACGGCCCGGACTTTTTTCGTGTACATTGAATCGGCATATGGAATCTGTGTCGGCCCCGGGACCCTGGTGATAACCCTGGAAGGATCCCTGTAATAGTTCACTCCCCGGGGGTTGTTTCTGACCTTTCCCCTCATCTCCTCCGGGACATTCAGTGGGTTGTCGGCCATATACTCGCCGGCTTTAAGCATCGTTTTGTTCATGGCCTGCAGGGTCTGTGTGTCCCAAATGGCTATGTGTGCCGGGGTCCGCGGATAAGTTTCCCTGGAAAGAAGCTCCCAGTTCCAGACAGAGTAAGGAAAGTCGTCATATCCCTTCTCGGAGATAATCTGGTCTTTCCCCATTATTTTGTAAACCGAAATATATTTCTTCCCAATCTTCGACCACTTCGAGTCGCCGGCCGGAAAAACAGAGTGAAGGACATCAAACTCCTTATAGGCGTCCACAGCCTTATCACTCTTATAGGCCCTTAAGACATCATCGTCCATTGTCTTTTCCCCAAACCGCTGGACCAGGTTCCTCGCCGTCTCTTTAAACTCCCGGTCCATGATATTGTTTTTCGAGTAAAAGTCCAGGGCAGTGCTGCACTCGGCAATGTGCCGGTTGGAAAAAACCAGAACCTTTCTCTCAACATCCTCTTCGACGTACATTATCCCGGGGCCGGTTGTAATTCCCTGGTAGGTGAATGCCACCATGGCGTCGTAGAAGTTTGACCTGGACAAGGCGGAGTACATGGCTATCGTTGCGGCCTGGCACCACTCCCGGACCTTTAGGTCTTTCATGATGTACTGGTCTTCAATCTCGATGTGCATCCAGGGTGAAGAGCTGGAGATAGAAAGACCGATAAGGCCGTTGGTCATGGTAACTGCGGCCCCGATTGCAGTCCCGTCATAGACCTCCTTCGATACATCCTCAGCTTCCGACTCCTCATTTTCCAGGAGCGGCAGCATCAGCGGGTTAAAGTACTTCGCAATACGAAGCCATCCGTCTTTATATTTTTCCTTGACGCCAATCAGATAGTCATGACGGGCATCGACCTCTTTCGCCAGGCTAATTGTGTCACTCATTTAACAGCTTCTCCATAGTGGAACCATCGACATTTCCTGTCGGATCCATCCCATTCTCTTCCTGGAATTTCTTTACCGCAGCGGCCGTTTCTTTCCCGTACCAGCCGTCGACACCGTACTTCGGAAGCTCATAACCCTTTGCCAGCAGAGCGTTCTGCAGGGTCATGATCTGCTTCCCAAGCTTCACATCTCCACCATCCTCAGGATTTCCGCCCATATTCGGCTGTCCTTCGGCATAGTGGAGGTCCACATTAAGCTTTTCTTTCTCCGCTACCTCAAGGTTTTCCGGGTTATCCAGAAAAGAACCGGCCATAGGTGCGGCTTCTTTTTCCTCCTCTCCATAGGTGGCAGGCCGCATTCCTCCCGGTGACGACGGAGGACCTTCCGGATCATCATAGGTAAGGGCCCTCCTCCCGTCTGACATCTGACCTTCCCTGGGAGAGATTGGATCGTCAAATAATTTCCTGGCCTTGGCCGCCGCTTCATCTGCCGTTTCCGCATTGCGGATCATATCGATAAAGTCGTCACCGTTATTTTTTGTTTTCTCCACAACAGTTTTGAGAAACTTCCATACGGCCTTTGCCCCGGCAATAATCTCCGGGACGATATCATCATCTCTAAGCCTCTGGCCAGACGCATCGACTCTCTCCTGCTGACTCGATATTCTTTTGCTTCCATCGTTCATTCTCTCCCTCCAGGTTCCTTATGTACTCAGACAGTCTTCTTACGGAGAGAGGTGTGAGAACGGCCCCGTATCCGTTGCATTTAAGAAGTTCAACGAGGATGCTTTTTATGCCCACGTCAGCAACCAAAATCTCATCCTTCTTCATGAAAATATTCTAAACTCCTTTTCGTCATGTAGCAAGGTCGTATTTTCAACAGAATCCTCATATTCCGGCAACTCACCATCCGGGAAGGAGAGGAAAAGCTTCGGATCCTTTAATCTCGCCAGGGAATCCAGCATATCATCGTGGCCGCCAAACGGGAAAACAACCATTTCGTCATCCACAAACTGCTGTACCATATCCACCGTTACCCCGTCATAGTTCACATGCGAGAGTGTTCTCGGGAAAAAGAACCGGCCCTGCTCAAAATCCGGCTCAAGCATCTGAATCCGGTCTTCCTTCGCCATCGTACCGCCCACCCGGGTAATGTTAAACCTATAGTTCATCCTCGCCATTTCAATCTCATAGTGCTCCACATCCGATTGAGCACCGTATTCCTCGTAGGCTACCGTAATTGGTTTATATTTCTGGTGCAGCATGAACAATGTTCTGGTTCGCTCACTCAAGTTCAGCTTATCCCGGATAATGTCTATCACATAATAATTCTTATCCGACCCCAGGCCAATAACCCAGAAGACAGAATAATCGCTCCGCTTCTTCTTCTTCGACGCCGGGTCGACAATCAGGACAACGTTCAAATTCTTATGATTATCGTTGTGCCAGTATCTCATCATGCTCCGGTCAAAACCCATCTTCGTGGACAGGTTCGGGTTCAAAAGCATCTGCATCGCAAATACCCTCGACCCCATCAGCACACGCTTCTTCGCCAGCTCCTCGGCCGTCAGGTACCAGGGCACGCCCGTAATCGTTCCGTCCATCGTTGCCGGGTATATCCTGGGCTTCACCAGCCCGGAATCCATAATCGTCTTATAGGTGTCCGCGTGGTGGTAAATCGTCCCCTCGTACCACTGATGTCCTCCCCTCCGGCCCAGGTTATGGGAAAGCTGCCAGCCCGCAGTCGTCTTCCGGATCATCTCCTCCGTCGTCGATTTATCCGTAACCACGTCATTGTAAATCCTCAGCATGAAGTGTTTCGATGTCGGCTGGCCGTCAATCAGTCCCCAGGCCTCAAGGCTCTTTTCATTCGGGTTCGTGCTCCGCCTTACCGTCAGTCCCTCGTCTTCCGACCACTTGAACTTTCTCTTCCTCGATTCCTTTATCGGGTCTGCCCAGAAAATATCATCAAACGCCCATTTCAAAATTTCATTCTTCTCCAGCTCCTGCTTTATCATCACCAGAAATGACTTTGCTATAGGGCGAATATAGGAAAAAATACATATCGTAATTTCCGGGTTAATACACAACTGCTGGATCGTTCCGCAGTAGGTTATAATCGTCGACTTATAACCTTCCCGAAACCACAAATCCAGCCGGTCGTGCGGATCCTTCTCCACTTCCCGGCAGCGGGCGAAAACCCAGTTGTTATCCGCGTCCTTCCTTCCCAGCACATACACCAGCAAATAAAACCGGTCCGTCCGGACCAACCGCCGGATCACTTCCTTCAAAATCCCCTTCTCTCTCGCTTCCTTCAGTACCCGGGAATAGTAAAGATGCGCCGCAATCCTCTGCTCCTCAACCCCCTCCGGATCGTAACTCATCCAAACACCAGGGCGCGACAGATGCCCAGGAACAAATAATCACTCCTCCGGCGCTCAATCGGCAAATTGTCATATTCCGTAATCATCGGACTAGAAAAGTCAGACGGCACATCACTGTACCTCCACCCCTCCCGGATCTTCTGCGCCACCCACTCGTCATGAGCCTCTGACGCCCGCAAATCCGGATGGCCGAGAAAGTAATGAACCTTCTGTCTTATAAACTCATCCTGCCATTCCTCGTACTCCTTCCCGATAACCGCACAGTATTCCTTCTCCGCAGCACTCGCAACCCTCGAAATCATATCCACCAAATTTTCTCTCATCTCTTTACCTCCTGTCAAAAACCGGATGCCTGGAAACCCGCTCCATCTCCATTCTCAACTTCTCCTGGTCGGCAACGGTAAAAAATACCTTCTTCCGGCCAGTCAGCGTCTCCATCGAATACTCACCATCAACCCTCATCGACATCTTCGCTAACCGATACGCACTCTCCCACACGAACCGCACCTCCCAGCTGTCCCTCGCAACCCCACCACAAAAAAATTTTTCCAGCCTCTTCATAACTTCCCCATCCAGCACAGGGATAACAGCCAAATCTTTCCACCTCACACATGCCCCCTGTTCTGCAAGACAATATCCTCGCACACCTCACAAAACCACCTCTTCGCAACCTCACTCCCCACCAAGTCTCCCCTCATCTCAAATCTTACCCCACCACTCCTCAACACATACCGCCGCGGAAAAAAAACACCAACCAACCTAGAAAAATTTTTTAACACCTCTTCCTCCCATTTCCAAAAATTTTAAAAAAATTATTTCACAAAATTCAAAATCCGGGGCCCAGCGTCCAATCTATCATCTTTCGTTTTATTGGGGGAAAGTTTCTGAAAATTTACCTCACCCAGGAAGGGACTAAGAAATGCGAATGAATGGCCTGGCTTGGGGGGACGGGGGCTGAATGGGAAATGAGATCCGGAAGGCCCTTCCACGAGGAGAAAAGAAAGTCCAAAAGCGCAGAGCTCTGCGCATTTGAAAAGAAATCCCATGCTCTCAATATCCCAGGCTCGACAGAGCCGGGCCCGGCTTCTCCTTCTTCGGAGTCGGTACCACTATCTCGGGAGTCGAAGGCTCAGGACTATCAACATCAGGCAGCGCGACCACCTCAATATGTCTGCCCATTAATTCATCCACTGCACTCGGGACGTCCTGATCCTCCGCATCCCGATCCGGTAGTTGATAGCCAGCCTCTTCGTCACTAACGGGCCCGGACAGTAACAACATCCCCGAGAGCTCCTTCCTGATACTCAACGCGGCTCGAAGATCATTGTCCTCCAGCGCTTTCTTATACAGGTATCTCAGGTCACTCACAGCCTCACTCCTCAACTCTGTACGGGTTATCCTCATCTGATCAAGCAATTGCGCCCGGGCCTTCCTGATGTACGTATCGATGGCTCGGTCGCTCACATCCCAGTGTTTAAAGTGAGAATTACAATACTGGATGATCTGAGCTCTTTTGAATTTTTGTGCTAAGAGTTCGATAACGGAGTCGACTCTGTTTTGCATTTCGGAGGAATTGGAACGGGAAGTTGATAATGATTCTGTGTTACCCATGATTATCTTATCTCCTATATCTTCTTATAACAGGGGGATCAGCAATAAAATTAGCCCCGAAGTGAGTAAATATCAAGTGTTTTGACCCCGTTTGCTTCATAAAAACTCTAACCTTTCCGTTATATGTAGATAATGAAGAATGTTTTAATATGTAATTTGATGTTATTGAGGTTATAGATGTAAGTTAAATTACATTAAACGATAATAATAAGGTTTGGTCCGCCTCGGGCGTCCCTTAGGATGTCAGTAAAATATAAATGGAGGATGAGATGAAAGACTTAGTGAATGTTCCCTGGAGTCAGGTTCAATGGGCTCAGAAAGATTTAGAGATGGCATACGATGATCTGGAAAATGCCATTGAGAATAACGGTGACCTGGTTCATTTCGGTAATGAAGTCTATAAGGCTGAGAAAACCCTGGAGCTCTGCTGGAAAGAAGCAGATGAAACTTTCTGGAAAATTGAAAACCACGTTGATGGATATTAAAGGAGTCTATATGAAATACTTTACTTATGAGGACCTTGAGAGAATGAGTAATGTAATCAGCTCCGAGATGGTTGATTATCAGGGCGACGGAATCGAAGAACTTGGTGATATGGAAATCATCGAGTTTTGCGATGAAGATTTTCTGAACTTTTTAGGAGATTAAAATGGGTCACACAGATTGTATGCACTACAGACTCTACTGTTCCAAAGAAGGGATTCCCTTCACTCATTACTGTGAACATCACAGGAAGCCTCTCAGTGATTCAGCCCCGAGATGTGACAGATTCCTTGAGTTACCCAGAAGTACGAGCATCCGGTATCATATCCACAAAACGAACTTACCTTACAAGAAAATCAAAGAGTGGAAGACTCAACCATGGAGTCTTTACAGTCAGAGGGCTCTGCCCCCTGAAACCCCCGCATAAGGGATTTATCCCTTATGAATCCCTTTTAGTGTTCGTGTTCAATTTTCATTTAACCCTGGAAGCGTTGCTTCTTTCTTAATTGTTTGAAATCTCCCAGGGCTTACCAGCCCTGGAACCCGCTACAAATAGAGTGTGTTCTTTAATCATCTGTTGATAATTTATGTTCTTCTCTTTCGGTGAAAGACCGCCAAGCAGTGATCACGCCAATGAGTACATTGTCATGCTCCCTGCCCTTTGGCTTTCATTGTTCAATTCGTTGAGCATGAACACCCTTCTATTTGTCAAGAACCCCCCCCGGGTAGGGTTACAGATTTTTCCCTGGGGCTCTGTGAGAGGGAAAAATCCTCCACCCCACCCGGCGGGGGGAATACAGGCGGCGGGAGTGGAAACACTATTGGAAACAAAGGGCTTGCGCCTTTTAAAACTTTTTAACCGACCCGGCCGGATGCACGGGAAAGGAAATCAGAATGAATTTTATTACACTTGGAAGTAGAATGAAAAGCGAGAATCTCGACAAATTGATCGGACTAACAAGCTTGTCAAAAGACGAGAACGGCGAGCGGGAATTCTTAACCCGTGTTGACCGTTTATTCAGGGACCGCACACAAGAAGCGAAAGACCGGATAAAAGAAGCCGGCGGATACAAAATGATATTCGAAGCGATGGACCATTACTTCAATCATCCCGTAAGCACCGTAAACTATGTTACAGAAGGGTTTTTTCTGTTATGCAAAGAAACGGATTTATTCAAAATCAGAAAAGATGTTAACAACCATCGGTTTAAAGTTGAAAACAGATATTCAGAAGAATATAATTCTTTTGCCTACCCGGCTGATTTTCTTTTTGCTTACAACCTAGTAAGCGAAAACAACACCCTAGTTGAAGACCTTATCAGGACCCCGAAAGGCGGAAAAAAATGACACTTGTAAAAATCCCGCAGACTTTCACCCCCCAGCAGGGAAAAGTTTATTATGTTGACAATTACATATTAAACCAGAATAGGCGGAATGATTGGAGGATAATCCTATTTAATAAAGAGATTATCACCGAGGAACACCCGGATTTTTCCGAATTCGTTAAATGTTTTGAATGGTTACCTTACAAAATAACCGACGTTGACGACTTCGACGACCGGGCGGAACAGAGAGAAGAGAGATTTTTCAATCTCTCAGAATTTGCCAGTATATTCGACTTTTCCGCACAGGAGCAGGCGGAGCTTGACGAAGCCTTATACATGGCCGAGGAAAAACCCGGATACTATACCGGATTCCCAGACAACGACGATTAAACAGAAAAGCCGCAGCCTTGCGGCTTTTTTTTTGCCCTAAAGCTACCCAGGGTAACACCCCCCTGGAGGAAAAAAAAATTTTCCGCCCTTCGGGCGGTCGGCTTGTCTTTTAGGAATTCTCACTATCTCAGGTTAAAAATCGAGGGCTTATGAACTTTCAATATGATCCAGAAGAAATTCATGATTTCTACCGGGAAATATCTTCGGTATCTCCGGAATTCACTCCACATAAATATTCTGACCTTGAAGAACATTACGGAGAAGAATTCTTTCAGGAAAGAGAGGAAGATTTTCCCATCCCCCGATTTTTTATTAAATGCAATCAGAAGATCGGCAGATTCAGACCGTAAGATTCCCAAATTTAAGAAATGATGTAGAAAAAAACACTCCAATTCTTTCCATGTTTTTTTCTTTGATTTTAGATTGGACTCCCGGGAAATACCATGAAAAGATATTCAAAGGGCTCCCGGCCGGAGGAGGGGCACCAGCCATTTTTTATTTTCATTCGGTGCCAAATAACATTCTATTTTTGAAAAGCGCAGAGCTCTGCGCTTTTGGGGGAACCATGATCAGATTACAGTTTTATGGAATCGACAGTTTTAACCGACCAATATTTATCTGTCCTGAAAATATAAAGGACGGTATAAATGAATTTTTCGGATCCACATATAACCTGTTCGATTATGGTGCAGATGAAGATGAAGTCTTTATGGGCATTGAACCTTCGACAATAACCTACTTTGGCAGCAAGTTTGACTGTGAGCCCGAAGGAATCCCCATTGACGAAGATATTATTTTTGTATGCGGACGATACTGCAAAGGAGCGAAAAAATGAATGTTTACCAAATTGTTAATGACGTGATTTTAAAACAGATGGAAAAGGGTATTGTGCCATGGAAAAAATGCTGGACAGGAAACGACAGGTTCAGGAATCCCATATCTGACCATGACTATAGGGGTGTAAATATCCTACTGTGTATGGCACATAACGAGGAGTATGGGCTTTCATCCCCGCATTTTGTCACAAAGAAGCAGCTCATCCAGGCCGGATACTTTATCAAGGCGGGAGCAAAGCAGTCCATAGTTACCTATTCAGAGCGTCTCCCGAAAAAGGATAATCCCGAAGACTATTACTGGATATTCAAATATTATCCGGTATACAACATCGAGCATACAACTCTTCCGGCGGATTATTTCCCTGTCCCGGAGCCAATTCAGGTTCCTGATTTTGATTTCCAATACGGATACATTGACGGTCCGAAAATTGAGTTTGGGAATTTCCCATCACCTTTATACAGCGGAGCCAATGACCGGGTAGGGCTGCCCCCCGCAGAGACCTTTCACTCAGTGGGATTGCTCCAGGGGGCTCTATTCCATGAGCTCGTACACTCAACAAAGAAGGAGGGCCGGACAGAAAGAAGCCTATCCTATGCAAAGGAAGAGCTCGTCGCAGAAATGGGATCCGCATTTCTGATGAACATCATGGGTTATGACTGGGATATCGTTGATACATCCAGTTATTTACAAACGTGGATGGGAAGGATCAAAGAAGATCAGACCCTGTTAACCGTTGCCTCAGGGAAGGCCCAGCAGGCGGTTGAATTCATAATGAATAAAGGCCCGATAAAATACAAAATGGCCATGTAAGGAGGAGCAGGAATGAATAGTCTTAATTCGATTCTTTTAGAAGGTACGGTTTTTGCAGATCCACATTTGTCTGTTACGACCAATGATGTTTCTGTTTGCAATTTCGTTTTATCACAAAAGAGATACACGAAATTAGAAGACGAGGCGATAAATTGTGAAGTGTATTACTTTACGATTCAAGCATGGAGCCGGCTGGCAGAATATTCCGGAGCAATGCTTAAGAAACTCGACAAAATCAGAATCGTAGGTCATGTAAAACAGGAAAGATGGACAGACCCGGATGGTGCAAAATCAAGAGTTCTTGTGATTGCTGAACACATCGAGTTAATAAAATGACAGATTTAAACTCGGTTGTAATCGAAGGCAGAATAAAAAATGTGAGCTGCACCCAGGGAGATCCACCTATTTTTACTTTCGTTCTGAATGTAAGAAGAAAGAAGTTTAAGGGAACCGAATATGAATGTGATTCTATTATCCCTGTAATTTGTATTGCAGAAGGAGAAGAGTATATCGACATAGTTCTGCAGGGAGCGAGAGCCCGGATAATTGGGCATATCGAGGAAGATGAGATTCACCAAGGAGATTTTGGAGGCCCGACGTTAACGGTTCACACCGACGGACTATACCTGCTTAAGGAGGGAAGAAAGGGTGAGATGTAAATTATGTTTTAAAGAGAACGAAACCTCTGTCTGTGACTCCTGCAAAGAAAAGTTTCTGATTGCCATGGAGCTCGGGGTAAAACCTTTTAATATAATAGATTCTGTCAGAGATGCGAACATGATGTCTGTCATTATCGGCGAGAGAAAGAGGCAGAAGGTTTTGCATGGGCCCCAGTCCTGGGAATTTGCTACAAAAAAAGAAAGAGATTCATGCAGCAGGGCCCTGCCAAAAATTCGTAAAGAGTGTGATACCATGTTTAAAGATAAAAATCTTTCCTGGTTTCATATAGCCAAAGAAGAACTCTGGGAAGCTGCAGAAGCTGAGACCCTGAACGAACAGCTGGAGGAGATCCTCCAAACAATAGCGGTACTCTTTTCTGCAATTTATAACATCGTCGACAGGGAATCGTAGGAGGAAAAAATGTCTGAAATGAATTACGTAACACTGGAGGGCGTGATAGGAGAGGATTCGTCGCAATATATTTTCTTTGTTAACAACACCTACATTACCGGAGAAGATGATCCAGTGGAGGTTAAGACAAGGATAAGATGCTTTTATCCGCGCGGTATCGGAGCTGTTCCCGGAGATTATGTCATTGTGAAGGGCAGGATCGCAAACAGGAACTGGATTCCAGGCAGGGACTTTGATGAACTCAACGGAGACGAATCATATATCCTTGTACATGACATAATAAAGGCAAAAAGAAATGGTTAATAAAAATGAAATCCTGGTTTTAGCTGTTCTTGAAAAAAGAAAAGGAAGGGATAGACAGTTTAAAATCCTATCCCTTAATGAGCTTGAAGCATCGAAGAAGGAAGGATGGGCTATTTACTTTGGCCCGGCATGCCTTATCCCAATAGAAACTGTTCAGGAAATTACAAAAAAAGAAAAGGAGATTGGCCATGCAATCTCCAGGCCTAATGCTTTTGGTGAAAACCAGGTCAGAGTTGGATGGAACACTTAGAGTGTTGCTATTGCGGAGCTAAGGCCTTAGGCAAACTAAAAGGCCTTCCATTTTGTGATGAATGCCTCGAAAACATGGCACATTTTGAGGACGAAGACCAAGAAGAAGGAGACTGCGAGAGTGATAACTGCACAGATTGATGAGAAAAGAAAGAAAGAATTGATTGCCGAGCTTTTTGGCGGCGCCTGCGAGGACAAAACTAGAGTCAGTTGTCCTCACGATATCGTTCCCATACTGTTGCCATGGGCAAACCTGGAGCAGGAGGAGTTCATTGTGATTCTTCTTAATGGGGCACACAGTGTTATTGGTGAACCAATCTCCGTTACGAGAGGACTTTTAAACAGAACAGTTGTTCATCCCCGGGAAGTATTCCGGCCGGCAATAGCAGCAAACTGCGCAGCAGTTATTGTTGCCCATAACCATCCAAGTGGGACCCATGTCCCGAGTCCAGAAGACAAAGAGATTACAATGAGGCTAAAAAAAGCCGGGGAAATTATCGGAATCCCAGTTTTAGACCATGTAATAATTTCCAATTCAGGATATTGTTCATTCTTAGAGCTGGGAGAAATGTAAAATGATTTGCCCAATCAAAGCTGTAAAAAGAGTTCTCGGTATCCCCTACCACAGAGAACCTGTATTAAAAAAATACCCAATGGTTCCACCAATAAACGAAATGGTTGAGTTCGTTATAGCAAAAGAAAAAAAAGGCGACCCTACCGGGCGTGTCTATGAAAGGTTTGTCTACCTCATCGAAATGTCTGACTCATTACACAGGCCTTGGGCCGAAATCCGGAGTGCCGTCGAAGAGGAAGTTAAACCATTTTAATCCAAAAGCGCAGAGCTCTGCGCTTTTGAAAGGAGGTGAGTGGAAACAGAAAAGACATATGGTGGCCCGCAGTTGCGGGGAATCCGTTCGTTGAACGGACTTTTTGATGCGATTGCTCCCGGGGTCTCCCCGGGGGCTCTTTTTTTACGTTGATTATTTTTGTAGTTATGGTAAGATAAAGGCGGCCGCTCGGATATAGGACGTTGTGGTGAACGCCCGCGGCCGCCAAAAGGAAACTGCAATGAATGATAGCAAATCAACAAACAATTGTACAGTGAAAGTTATTCTTCCTGTATGGGACGACTCACCAATCAACCGCAAATATCTCAATCAGAAAGCAGCAAACTTCGTTCATTATATCCAGGAGACCGACAAGATTTGGTATCGGAGGATAATCATTGAACGGTTCTTTATATCCTATGCCAATATGGCAATGATGAGGAAATATCAATCGGCAATTACCCGCGTTACAGCAATCAAAGTTTTTGAATTTGCTGTTCTTATAGGCGGTAAACTTTTAATTCCAAGAGAGGAGATTGAATCACTATGGCTGAAAGTAATGAAGGTAAACCTGTGGGAATTCACAAGAAGCTCTTTGCTTTTTACCAGAGGATCCAGGCAATAGGTAAAGACCTGAATCTTCCGGCAGATTCCAGCGGAAAAACTTACTATGCCGTGTCTGAAAATGCAGTCCTTGAAAAGGTTCGCCCGGTGCTCGATGAGCTTCGGCTGATTGTAACCCTTGAAAAGATTACAGAGATGCAGAGGCATGGAGAAACAACGACAATCATCGGCGAATACAGATGGACCGACATCGATTCAGGAGAGTCCGTTATTATGGCGTCCGGAGGACAGGGCACGTCAAAGAGGGACAAGGGCCTGGGAATGGCGCTTACATATAGCCAGAAATATATGTTCTTGAAGTACGTAAAGGCCACAACGGGAGACGATCCCGACAACAAGAGCGACCACCAGCACGACAAAGAGGAGGAGAAAAGCCAGGAAATGTACAATGGCGCAATGAATCTTCTTGAGGAGCTGAAAACTGCAGGGCTTTTAAAGACAGACTTCAACTATAAGCGAATCTACGCAGCCCTTAAGGGGCTGCAGGGGAATGAGCCTGTCCTGGCCAGGGCTTACAACACACTGATGGGCGTGAAGAACGGCCAGGTTGATCCGAATAATGTGGCCCCGAGTCCCGGCGCGAAATGATCGCTCACGCGAAAGGGGTTTTCTCTGCAATCCTGGAGGGCGGTGTGGCTCTCCAGGTTCTTCCGGCCTTTAAAAATAAAGTCAGAGAATTCCTGGGGTCCTATTTGAAAAAGGATCAGGACGTAAGGCCGGTAATTAATCTTAACATCTCAGTTGAATGCCGCATAACAAAGACAGCCCAGGGTGGACTGATAGACTTCCAGTTCATTGACCACCCGGACATATATCTTGAAGCAGTTTATCAGGAAAAAACCGGCGCACAGATGGCAACCCTCCGAGGAATAGAACGCTTTATTTTCTGGGCAACAATGGGGTTTAAGTCCCGGGGAGACAGGGATATTTATTATATCCACGAGGCATTGATTGAACAATTTTCAAAGCCAATAAAGAATCCTATAACCGGCCAGGAATCTATGATGAGAACCAGTGATCCGAATATGGATGTGGTCACTCTTTCCCGGCTGATAAATGGTGGCCTTTCATGGCTCTCAACCCTGGATATTCCAGAAGATGTTCTCTCTTTAATTGGCCGGCCAATGAAAGAACTCTGGACCGGATGGTACAAATGGAGGTACGAAAATAAAGATGGTGACCCGCTCTTCGATGAGGAGATGGAATATTCCTGGGATAAATATACAGAGGTTTATCCTGTGTGCGAGTGCTGCGGCCAGCCAGAATTTCCTGGGGATCCGCTGGAAAGAATGCACATAATAACAGAAGGAGCAGACAGTACAATTTATGAACTCCCGTGGAACTGGATTCATTCTCATAGGTCTCACCACAGTTTAATGCACCAGCTCGGATGGAAAGCAGTGCTTGAAAATTATCCAGTAATAAAAGGAAAGGTCGAAAGGGCCTACAAAATCTGGAATGAAAGGGGAAGAAGATAATGCCAATTGTAAAAGCAAGATTGAAGGACGGAAGAGAGGTTCTCGTAGCGGACCTCATCGAAGGAAAGATTGAAAACCCTGGGTTTCCCATAAGCTATATCCGGGCAGCAACTGAGGACCGACCATGGGATGGATCTCCCCATGTAACGGCGCTCCTAAACGGCACCAGGGAAACGTTTCTTAAGTACGTTTCAAAATACACAGTGGACCTGGACGGAATGACAATCCCAATGGCCGGGACAAAGTTCCACTCCAACATGGAAAACCCGGTAGACATCACAGAGATTCACCTGTCTTTCTACGGAATCCAGGGAATCTCAGACCTGCTCGACGTCCATCCTCAGACAGGAGAGCTGTCGATAGTTGACTATAAGCTGGTCGGTTCCTTTGCTTTGAAAAAATGGCTCGGGATTGTGTCGACCCTTGTGCCTGAGATGGATGATTTTGGGAATCCAGTTTACTTAAAGTCTGGAAGAAATAAAGGGTCTCAGAAAATGAAAAAGGAAATCGTTATGGACCCGACAAAAGCAGACAGATTCAATTACACAATGCAGGTAAACATCTATCGGGTTCTCCTTGAGGCAGTGCTAAACTCAGCCGAAACCATCGAGAAATTTCCGAAGCTGAAACCTCACTTCGGAAAAAAAGTTTCGAAGCTCCAGATATTCTATGTTCTCAGGGACGGAAACCTGAACCATGATTTTTCATTCAACAGTTACCTTGAGGATGCTGAGATTTATCCGGATGAAAAGGTGGTGAACTTTATAGAAATGAGGGCAACCGCAATCAAGATGGTGATGGACAAATTTGAAAGCCTGTCTGCAACAGAGGTCAATCCTTTTGTAGCAGCCAAGTCTGTTTGCCCTGGTCTATGCTCAGATGATGAGACCTGGCACGGAAAGAAGTGTGAATCATATTGCCCAGTGGCGAGGGCCTGTTACGCCATAACACCAAGAGAAGGAGGACCTGAATGGAATCAGTCTTAGGAAAAATTACGTTAATCCAGATTGCAGATCTGGGAAAGATTCGCTTCATGAGCATGAAGCTGGACGAGAAAGATAATCTCGTTCGATTTGTGGGACCGAATGAAGCAGGGAAGTCCACGATCCTGGACAATTTGCAGAGCTTATTCCAGAGCTCTTCGAATATTCCCAATGGAATAATCAGGAATGGATTCTACTCCGAAGGGGTAAGAGCCGGCACACCTATAGACAAGGGCATGGCTAGGATTGAAACCTCGAACGGGTATGTCATCGAGAGGGTTATCCGGAAGAACAAAGAGGGGGCCCAGACAGCAGAGCTTAAGGTCCTTCATAACAATATCCCGGTACAGGGTGGACCGCTCGGATTTCTAAAGTCTGTATCAACTAAGTACCCGGATCCTCACAAGATTTCAAATCTTTCTGAAAAGGAATTATATGAGGAGCTGGCCTCGCTCATAAACTTTGACTTCAAAAGATTTGACGATAAGATTACAGCGATCAAGGAGGATTCGAAGACAGCCAGGGTTTTATTAAAAAACCTGGGAGCAAAAATTGAGCAGCCTCTATCTATAAAACCTGAGGTTCTCCCGGAAAAATCCCTTGTTGAACTGTTCAGAATTGCAGAACCAATGAGAGTCCAGTTCGATATCAAGGTAGCAGAATACAAGAACAACCTTCGCACCTGGGAGGAGGCGGTAAAGAGCATTGAAGATTATAAAAATAAAATCATCATGCTTGAAAGCCAGATGGACAGCATGACGGCAAGCGGGTTCAACCCGGACACACCTCCAGTGGATCCGGATTTAATGAACATTGAAAACGAAATCCGTGAGCTGTCAAAGAATTCCGAAGTGATAAAGGAGTGGAACAATTTCGAGAACGATTATGTAAAACGGAAAGAATACTCCGAAAGGATATTTAAAAACGACCAGGACGTTCTCATGACTGAGGCGAAAAAATGGGAAGAGTTTGCTGCAACAGCAGAAAACTTTCTCCCGAAAAATACGGTACGACTTGATTCCTCTGGAGTGTTAAGAGCTGCGGACAATCTCCCCTGGGATACGCTTTCCCATGCGGCGAGGCTGACCCTGGCCGCCCATCTCTGCATGGCTACGATTCCAAGCCAGGCACTGAGGGCTGTTTACATCGAGAGAGGAGAATCTATTGGCTCTGACAAAATGAAAATCATTGCCAGAATTGCCAAAGAGTATGACGTCCAGGTATTCATGGAGGTGTTCTCTGAGAACGGAATGACAGGTGACGGGGTTATCCTCCTTGAGGAAGGAGAAGTCGTCTTCCCTGGTAATGAAGCCCCTATTGAAGTGAACTTTCCACCGGAGCGTCCGGTTGCTCCGGAGTTAAACAGGGAAGTTAACAATGAAATCCCAAAAGAAGAAAAGAAGGAGGAGCAATTTGCATCGTACGATCCGGGTCTTGATTTGTTCTAGCCTCCTGTTCCTCGCGGTCTTTACGGCCGCGAGCCAGGACATCTGGGACGTGGAGTTTTTAAGCCAGGTAAACAGAATCAGAACATCCTATGGAGTACAGGAAGTTCAGTTTGACAGCTCACTTAAATCCCTGGCAATTTATTATTCAAAGATTTGTGCACAGCATGGGGATATAAACCATGACTATGTGACAGACTTTGATTTCTCGACGAAAATGACAGAGCTTGAATTGTTCGGTTCAGTAACAGAACTACTGGCCAGGTCTGACAATCCGAGGACTCTAATTTCTACTGTGCTATCAGGATTCATGAACAGCACGAGTCACCGCGAAGGACTGTTAAGTCCGGATAAAACTATGTGTGGGGCAGCAATAACGGTTAATAATAACAAAGCCTTCGTTGCTGTTTACCTCAAAAATTAGGAGATTTGATGAACACTCAGCTTGAAAAAGACATGGCCGTTAAAATTAACGAGCTGCACGAAAAGGCAAACCTGGCAATGATGGACACGGTAAGCTATGCCACTGAAATTGGTGAACTTTTGTCCGTTAAAAAAGAAGAACTCGCCCATGGAGAATTCTCTGGATGGGTTACCGACAACCTCGATTTCTCGTTACGAACAGCCCAGTCTTATATCAAAATATTTAAACACCGTGATGAGCTGGAAAGGTTCCAGCCTACATCTCTTGCCGAAGCCTATCGTTTAATCGCCCCCGAAAAACCAACCAGGGCAGTCGATGACGAAGAAGAAGAGGAGGATTCCGGCGAGATCACTGATGCAGATTTCAGCATTGTCGAAGAAGAAAAGCTCCCAACAGGATACGAGTACTGGCCTATCATGGAAAAGGTCAGGAACGAAATGATGATTGGATACACAAAGCTCTCGGCAATGAGAAACCACACGACTCCCAAGGCTCTCGGATTTATGATTGGGAATATTGCTGAAATGGCCGCGCGAATCCAGCAGTGGGCCCCAGACAAAGTGACGAGATGTCCGTCATGCAACGGATCCGGCCAGATAAAGGACACCCTTACTGACCAGGTTACCACATGCTCCTTATGTATAAATGGAGCCATTGGTCCGTTTAAAGAAACCAACCTATAGGAGATTGCCGTGGAATTATTTCAGGAAAAAGAAGAAGCTTTTAAATTAAGGACCCACCAAACAGAAGCGGTATACAAAGCAGAAGAGGGTATTGCTGATGGAAAAAGAATCCTTCTGGACATGGCTACAGGGACGGGAAAGACAATTGTTTTTGCTGAGATAATGAAGCGGTTCAACCTCCGGACAGGGCGTAAGGCCCTGGCCCTGGCTCACCGTGATGAATTGGTGAGCCAGGCTATTTCAAAAATCGGAAGGCAGACAGGAAAGGAAGTCTCCCGGGAACAGGGAACAATTATTGCCAACCCGAAAGCAGACTTCGTTGTAGGATCTGTTCAGACCCTGCAAAACACCAGGCTGATTGGATGGAAAGAGAACCATTTCGGAATGCTCGTTATCGATGAGTGCCATCACTCGCCGGCAAAAACCTATAAAAATATCATCGAACATTTTGAGGTTGAAGCTCTCATGGGTGTCTCTGCAACTCTGGACAGGCACGATATGAAAAGCCTGGGAGAGATATTCGATGAGATTGTTTTCAGGTACCCGCTCCACCAGGCAATCCGGGACGGGAACCTTGTCCCTATAAGGGGGAAGAAGGTAAAGGATTTTGACATAGACCTTTCAGGATTAAAGGTAACGGCCGGGGACTATAGCGATTCAGACCTGGGCAGAATCCTCACTGATTACTTCTCTCCGATTGCTCACAATATCATTAAAGAAACTGAGACCATGAAGAGCTTAGTGTTCATGCCTAACGTGGAATCTTCCAGGCTGATGGCCGAAGAGCTTCGGTCAAAGGGGTGTAACGCCGGATTCCTCTCTGGAAAACACTCGAAGGAAGAGCGAAGAAATATTCTTTATCAGTTTCACTCCGGGGGAATCACGCATTTGTGCGCCTGTGACATCCTGACGGAAGGATTTGATGAGCCGAGCATCGAGGCCATTGTTATCCTAAGGCCAACCCCGAGCCGGCCACTCTTCGCACAAATCGTTGGAAGGGGAACCAGACTTTCCCCGGACACAGGGAAAAAGGAAATGCTCCTGCTGGAGTTCACCTACAATTCCAGCCGGCTACAACTGGTTAAGGCCGTTGATTTGTTTGCTGCTGCTGGATTCGAAGAAAAAGTTAGAGAGTTGGCCAACGCTGATGCGGGAGATTCCATAGACTTTCTTTCCGCACTGGAAAAAGCAAAAGAGAAATACTATTCAAAAGAATATGTCCTGGAAAGGCTCATCACCAGGGACTTTGGATTCGTTGATTTCAACCCCATAACCTTGGGAGAAATCTTCGGACAAGATCTCACAGGTGAGTTCGATATTAAATGGGAAGGCCGGAAGCTGGAGGGAATGGCAACGGCAAAACAGGCTGAACTTTTAAATAGATACGGCGTACATGACACAAAGAATCTCACGAAAGCCCAGGCATCAGTGCTGATTTCAAGTCTGTCTGATGCTGGATTGATTCCATACTTCGGCGAGATTACATCAGGCCAGCTCTGGAAACTGAAACAGCTCGGAGTAGACGGCAGAGGAATGATGAAGGCCCAAGCCTCAGTATTGATTGGCCAGCTCATGAAGAAAGTTGAAGAAGAAGATATTAAAAAAAATATTCAATTTGATTTTTAACCAAGGAGACACAGATGAACGAATACGAAAAACTCATGGAAGAAGCCAGGTATATGGCAATTGAGCTTAATGGCGGGGACGAGCCAGTCAAAGATGATATAGATTTTATTTACAACAGGCTGCTTACGGTCACAGCATCGTACCGTGAGGAAGCTCGGGTCTTAATAACTGCACATACCGGGCTTCACATGCCCCCCCTGGAGCAGAGGAAATACAGTGAGGCAATAACCGAACTTCATAATATAAAAACTACACTAAAGGGGCTATTAAGGAATGAACAGGGACTTTAAAGGAGTATGGATCCCGAAGGATGTCTGGCTCGACAAAGAGCTTGGATGGGTAGAGAAACTTTTCTTCGTAGAGATAGACTCGCTGGACAATGAACAGGGCTGCTTTGCTTCGAACAATTACTTTTCCAAGTTCTTCGGGATAACTCCGCAGAGGGCCAGTCAGATAATAAACAGCCTGATTTCAAAAGGCAAAGTCACATCACACATTGAAAGTGAAAACAGCAGAGTCATCAGGAGGACGCTCTATATTGCCCCACAATTCAGGTCCGGGTATCAAGAAAATTTGATAGGGTATCAAGAAAATGTTGAGGATAATAATACAATTAATAATAAACAGATCCTTGAAGAGAAAAAGATGTCGTACGAACTTAAGACTTTATTCTTTCTTCGATACCGAATGAAGGCAAAGGAGATAAAGGGGACCGACCTCAATGAGGATGGAAAAGAAATATCCCCGCCATGGGGAGGAAAGGAGGGAAAGCTTTTCAGCGACGACGTGAAGACCCATGGAGTGAAAACCTTAAGGAAATATATTGAATTATTTTTCTCAGACAAGGTTGAAGAAGTTGCAAAATTCTGTAGATATAACGAGAAGGCTGGATATGGATACTCGGTTTTCCACGGTATGATTGGAAAACTGGCTCTGTCAAAGGCCAAGATAAATATCTGTAATCAGTGTGGAAAAGATGGGTCACATCATCCGTGGTGTCCTGAGTATGCTAAGATAAAAACAGTTAAAGCACAGGAGATTGTGGAGATCCTTGCGGAAAGAGAAGAGATTGAAGATTTAGATCTTGTCGGCAGCATGATGTCGGCCATAAGGAGCAAGAAAAAGAATGGCGAAGCAGAATCAGAATAAGTTTTTTATCACAGGCCATGTGGCCAATGACCCCGTGTATAGGACCTATGGGGAAAAGGGAAAGGACCTGAAGTTTACCGTGGCAAATAACCGCGGCTTCGGTGAGTATGCAAAGGCGTACTTTTTCCAGTGCAAAGTCTGGGGAAAAAACGCAGAGAATCTCCAGACGTTTCTCTCCAAGGGCACATACGTTGCCCTTTCCGGGGAGATGACAATAGAGACCTGGGTGGATAAGGATACCCAGGGGACCAGGCACGCGACACTACTGGTAGCGGATGAGTGTGAAATACTGAGCCCGAAGAGCTCCTCAGGTGGCGGCGGAAACTCCAGCAATTATGACCCTGGATACAGCAATCAGGGTTACGGAGGGAAGGAGCAGGCCCCGGCATGGGTGGCCCCAGAAAGCGACAGTATTCCGTTCTGATAGGGAAGTATCACTTTACCACAGGAAACAGCGTACAGCCCAATGGCTGGCGTCCAGAGGGCTGTTTAAAAAAGAATTAAGGAGTAGATATGTACATGATAGAGGCGATTGCGGCCAGTCCTGAATCCACAGCATACCAAATCATTGATGGAAAGAGAGTCTACCTGGGATACGGTAACGGCTCTATATTCCTGGCACACAGAGAAGGGTTTCTTATAATCGAACAGGTGAAGGACACGTCCAAGATTGACCCCGCGAACTGGAGGCCGTTAAGCAATGCAAGCATCTAAAAGCCTTGTGTCTGTTTACTTTGGAAAGCTGCCCCGGGTGAATATCTGGCACAGTGCCAGGGTTGTTTTTCCGGGGGGGAAGCCGAAGGCAATGATATATGAATCCCCACAATATCATGCCCTGAAAAATAATCTGATTTCTGCTTTTAAAAAAGACCTAATACCGCAGCCTGGATATTTTGACCTTCAAATAATAGTCGCTCAGTACCGACAGGCAGACTCTGATTCAACTATAAAGCCAGTGTTTGACGCCCTGGAGAAGGCTGGAATCTGTGTGAATGATAACAGAATAAGAAACTTTTCTGTCTGTAGGAAGTACCACAAGAAGAGTGAGGAAGACATGCTGATTGTCAGGATAATAGAGATCAGCGAGGCGGATATCGTGATTGCAAAATCCGAAATGAAACGAGGGGTCTTAGATGTGGACCCCGTGAGGAATTGAAAAGTGACAAGTAAAGATTTTGATGAAAAATACGGTCCTTGGATTGAAGCGATGAGAAACGGGACGCCTGTTATAATGAGCAATTCTGCTGACGAGTGGATAGGCCCATATACACCGCAGGGAATAGAGCTTGGCCGTAGGACCACTCCAGAAGATCACCGACACCTGCACGAGAGAGCAGATGACCTTGAATGGTTGTCTGGTGTATTGAAACAGGTCACCGGGCTGACGTGGGGGGAGCTGACAGATGAAAAGTAAAGTAACATACAGATATAAATATAAATCTGGGCAGCACGTGTCATTAGACGAAATTTATGGAATACAGGGCCTTGACGGAGGGGATTGGTGGGACCCAATTAGTGATGAGTTAGATGATGAATTGATTATTACCGATGATATTACAATAATAATTAAGGTTGAAAGGGGCTGACAAGTGAGAAATAAAGAGTGGGTGGAACGGAATGTCGACTGGATTGAGGCGATACTGAATGGGTTACCAATCACGGTTAGCGATGATAATGAGGAATGGGTAGGCCCTTTTACTCCGTGCGGTTTTTTCAATGCTGTAGAAAGTCCATTTATTGTTAACTGTGACGGAATAGCTGTTAGCTATAAATATTGGAAACCAGCCACAAAAAAAGTTCTGAAAGCCAAAGGGCCTTTGGAGATTATGAAGGCGTTGGTTGCGGAAGGTTTTGTTGTTGATGACCATGGGGACTGGTTAGGCGATTTTGCGAAGGGTCATAAGTATAACTTCCATGCTACAATGTGGCAAAATTGTGGTAAGCCTATTTATGAATCTAGGTACGGTTGGGACCCAAAGTGGACCGAGGAGGTAGAGAAATAAATGGGAAGTTGGCACAAATATGAATGTAAAAAGTGTGGTCATCGATGGGAGGCGTGGGAGTTGGGAATAAGCATGTGGGAATGTCGGTTATGCGGATCTCCAGAATTGGAAGATTTAGGGGAAGTTGATAAGGAGGAAGAGAAATGACACAAGAAGAGTTTTTAGAAAGGGCGTTACTACTGAAAAAAGAAAATCCGGAATTAGAGATTCGCTTTTGTGTTAATTCTGAAGAGGTATTGGAATATGGTTGGACGGCACATAAAATTTCTAATGTCGAGATTTGCCCATGGTGGTTTGATGGTGGGGAAAGAATCTATACTGACGAGGACGAAATTAGGGACGAAATGGCTGATTTGCTTTGTGCTGAAAAAAGTGATTCTGATATAATTGAAGCCGTCGATAAGATGTATTCGGAGCAGGTGAAGCAAGGGATTTGTGTTTTTACCTATGCCGGGTGAAGGTGGAGGAATGAAAAAAAGAATCTTTGTCTACCGTCGGCCAAGATGGCATAAATTCAAATGGATTCCTGTGAGAGCTGAATTCCCTTATACATGGATCTGGGGATACTGGAAAATCTTTTATATTTAAGGAGGACTGAATGAGTGATTGGGTAAAAATTCCTGTTGATAAGGGGTTTTGTGATTTTCGGGCATGTGAGAATCATTATTATTTAACAGCTTGCGGAGAATTGCTTACAGGCAGATGGAGGTTTAATAATGGTAAATGCCCGGCTTGTAAAAAACCTTTAATGAAGGAAGAATTCAAACCGAACAAAATGCCAGACAACCAGGATTATTCGTGACCCCGAATCCAGTCTCTTATTCGCTCAACGGCCGGGGGCAGTATTGCCCCGGCAATAACTCCCACAACACCAGCGCCAATTGAAAAGCGCAGAGCTCTGCGCTTTTGGTATTCAATTTCCTGGATCAAGGATATCTCGTAATCGTTCCGCTGCTGACTTGATAGTATCTGTGCGCTGTATACTCCGTTCAATTTTTGCTGTACTGACGCCAAGATCCCCGATACCGATGAGAAGCTCATCAGAACTTGATTTAATTCCATCTGCAATTTGCTGTTCTCCGAAAGGATCTGCTCCACCAGGGCGTTGGCCTCGGCCAGCTCTTCCGCGGTTAAATACTTTCCACCCGACGGCAAATCCTCCGAGAAAAGAAAGAACGATGAGAACAATAAAAACCCAAAAAGTAAGCATTTAAATCTCTCCATTTCCAAATCCTGCAGCCTGTCTTATTGGCTCGCTGATCCCCATCTTATTCTTTACCGCTTTTGTCCCACCAACATAGACCATGACGATAGCAAAGAAACCGCCGGCAAGAATTGCTACTGGAATTTCATAGCTTGTCGTGGTGAGGAACTCCATAACCAAACCCAGGACAAAAAGAAAGAATAAGCCAATCATAGCCATAATGTATTTCCCTGATTCAGCCGCAACGTACTCCCCCGGGGGGCAGCTGGCTGTCAGGTTTATAACCGCCCGCATGTCCATTCCAAGCCAGACGCCTATCGTGGCGACAACACCGGAAACCATTGTGGTTACCAGGGTATTCACGGTAAGGTCCTTTATCATAACCAGAACCATAAAACCAAGAAGGATTCCCATCGACGCCCAAATCAAAAACCTTGAAAAAGAATTTCCCTTTACCATTTTACTCTCCTTTGAATAATTCTTCCGGGTCAACCCGGTCTTCATACCGATCCCATTTAAAGGACCTGTGAACCTCAAGATGAAGATGTGGGCCAGTAGAGAACCCAGCATTTCCAACCCTGGCTATAATCTCACCAGCAGACACGTTCCGTGCAGAACTCATGAAACAGTGAATTGGTTTTCTTGTATGCTTTCGCTCTTCGAGGTAAACCCATTTGTTCATCAAACCATGAAAGTTGAATATCTGGTTCATGTAAAGATGGCAATATAAATAAACATTCCCGCTGTCTCCAACAAGAACGGCAATCCCGCCGTAGGTGTCATAAAAGTAATTTTTGAATGGAAATCCTGGGATTTCGTCTGGAGGCCAGAGAACGCTTCCCTCTCGAAAAGCAGCGTAATACTGTAGGTGGCCGTCCTCGGCCGCATAGATATCTGTCCCGACGGGGCCAGCAAAGTCGGTAGCCCCATGTTTGTGGGTCTTCTTGCCGACGAGCGGACGCATCTCATCAAATGAACTCGTTACCCTGAGTGACCGATTAGGATGAAGATACTTCATTCTTTACGAACCCAACCATTCTCTTTAAGTCGTCAATTCCAGACACCAGGTATTTCAGGTCCGATTTAATTTCTATGATTGTTTTTTCCGTCTCGATGTTCTTACCTATTTGATCAGAGAGTTTCCTCTTCTGCTCAAAAATCATTTCCCTGTTTGAGTCTATCATAATCTTACACCCCCTCCCGGGACGATCACCGTCGACCCAGTCGTCAAAATCTTTTCTTAGAATTTGGTGCTCTTCTTCAAGAGATTTTGTTCGGGACTTATGTGTTGTGTCACTTATTATAATTTTAGTAAAAAGACCGAGCACAGTCAAACCAAGCCCTATTGCAGCAATTGTAACGCTCACCTAAACCTCCCTGAATGCATATTAAAAATCTTTATAACTCATATGGATCTTTTTAAAATTCCAAAAAAACATTAAAAGCTTATGTTTTTTTTTGATTCTTTCTCCTACATGAATATATCCCATAAAGACAGGAGGAACCTTTGTTACTATATCAGATGTAAATTCCATCCTATTTAAATTCATAAATCTTTCTTTTATTTTTCTATAATTAAAAACCCAAATAACCCTTGGAGCACCATAAACAAATGTATTAACTAAAACGTCTTTTTTATTAAAGATAAAATCTTCATGGCATAGAGTTGCAATTGCTCCACCCTGAGAGAACCCATAAATCTCTATAATTTTTATATCGTTAGAAAGTACAGTATTATATACCTCATCCCTAATACTCTTCCACTTCTTCACAAACCCAGCGTGGGCAAACCAAAGAGACTCCTGCCCCTTGTAGGGCTTTACCCAGAAAGAAAAGTTTTGCTTCCAGTCAAGAGAAGATGTGCTACCCTTAAAGGCCACATAGCACACATCCCCCTCAACCTCCATCTTCCACTCAGTCTCCGTCTCCTTACACCCCTTGTCCCAGGGTCCGCTCACTGTCCATCTGTAGTCTTTCATTTTAATACCATGATCCAGCAATACTAACTAAATATTCCGCATCTAAGAAAGGTGATGAACAGATCCCCCTAAAATTAAAAGAAGTCAAAACCCCCGTTGAATTAATTACCGACGAATATCCGATCCACGATACAGCA
>Ga0210043_1001010_pt1 | contig 26442 bp, 35 predicted proteins | sample CryGeymet201501t_FD_183990 | JGI IMG/M metagenome (GOLD analysis project Ga0210043, IMG submission 183990) | Groundwater microbial communities from Crystal Geyser aquifers in Utah, USA - Crystal Geyser metaG 2015-01t (SPAdes) (version 2) | ecosystem: Environmental > Aquatic > Deep subsurface >... | reverse complement strand
AAAGCACTCGCGGCGGCCTTATCGGACGAAATGAACGGTAAGGGAATTGAGGTCATCGCCTCCTACGTCTCCGACCTTGTAGCCCGCCTAGTGAAGGCGGAGGCGGAAAGGGATGCGACAATCAACCAAGCATACCTGATCGGCTTCCTCGATAGCGGCGAAGGTTACAACGGCGAATATCCATTTGAGGGCGTGAACCCAGAGGATGACGCCCGCTGGCTTGAGTGCCGAGATAAGGCGCTGGCCACCCTCAAGAGCAACCCATGACATTCGACACAAGGCGCGGGCCTCGAAACCTCTCATGCGCTTTGTGGGACACGCGGGAACCGGAAACCCTCACGGATGAAAACCGGAACGAGGAATAGCATGAGCATCACGATCACACTGACTGACCTGCCGCCATCGGCCAACGGGTTGCGCAAATCCTTCATCAAGGATGGTCGCGTCATGAGCGCCAAGACAGACGCCTATTCCAAATGGCGCGCGGCAGCAGTGTGGGAAATAGCAGCGCAGCGCAAGGGCACATTGTCCGGTCCATATCGGCTCAAGGTTCGCGCACAACGCCACTGGAGAAGCAAGCGGGCCAGAGACATCGATAATCTCATCAAGCCCCTCAGTGACGCGCTGGTGAAGGCTGGAACTGTTTCGGACGATAGCCTGGCCGAAAGCGTCTATGCCGAATGGGCCGATGATGTGGCCGGCGTTCATATCGAGCTGTCAGCCGCATGAACGACTTCCGCCCCACTCCCCAGGAGAGCTACGAATGGCTCCTAGGCCAGTTGCACGGCAAGCAGAAGTGGCTTGACGAGTTCTCCACCGGCAAGCGGGCACGTCCTGAATTCGAGGTTGAGCAGAAGCGCCGGGATCTGGCGTTCCTCACGTACTTTTGCAAATCCTACGAAGAAATGCTTGCGAGGAAAAGCGGATGAACGCTTTGAATCCATTGGCAAAATGTGCTATAGAGAACGGGCTGATTTGGTGCTGGAAACACCTCATCAGCCCTAACCGAAACGCACCTAAGCAGGAGGCGCGCATGGCTGAAATAGGCCCTAGTTTTTATCACATCTGCCGTCAAGAGCAAACCCGATTTTGCGGGGTGACGGTACTTGGCTGAATTTCCCTACATGCCTTTCTGGACGGACGCCTACCTTGGTGACACGACGCACCTGACCACGGTCGAGCATGGTGCGTATTTGCTTTTGCTTATCCAGGCATGGCGCAGACCGAATTGCGATCTCCCAGATGACGACCAGATGCTTGCCCGCTTTTCAGGCGTCACCGGCCCGCAATGGGCAGAGATGAAACCTATCGTCATGGGCTTCTGGACCCTCAACAAGCGCAAGAAAATATGGGTGCAAAAGCGGCTCCAAAAAGAGCGCGCGAAAACGACCGAAAAAACGGCCAAAGCAAGGGACTCCGCCGCAAGCCGTTGGAAACAAACAAAAAAGGGTGATGCGAACGCAATGCGAACGCAATGCTATCCAGAACCAGAACCAGAACCAATAAAACCTAACGGTTTTAAAGCGCCCGAGGCGCGAAAAAAAACCGGGTTTGTGAAGGTTCGAACGGCAGTGGATGCAGCCCAAGGGTACATCGAAAGATTGGAACAGAGACATGAACAAGCAGGACAAAATTCAGACGGCCAAACTCTTGGCGATGATGTTCAACTCCTTCCCTCAGTCGCCGGTCGCGGACGTTGATGCACAGATGGAAGCTTACGTTTTCACGGTCGAGGAATTCGATCTTGGCGACGTTGCCGACGCAATCAGGCGCATCATGCAGGGCGGGCAGGGGCATGAGAACCGATCCTTTGTTCCTTCCACAGCCGAGCTTTGCGCGGAGATCCGGCGAAGGAATGAGATCCGGCAACTCCTCGCCGCCAAGAACCTTCGCGAGATCGGCATGAGTGGCAAGTTCGTCGCAATCGAAGGGGGCAAGGCATGAAATCCGCGGTGAAGATGAAGCCCAAGGCCCAAACCTACGAGAACTGGTTGTGGAGCCTGACCAAGGAAGAACGATCCGCCCATTTTGAGCAGGTCAAGAAAATCGTCGCTTCGCACAAGAAGCCGCAGGAGGCCACCCGATGATCCAGTCCACAAGACCCGATAACGTAGTCCATATGGCCCCGTCCCGTCCCAGCGAGGCAGAACGCGCTGCCCATGTCGCCAAGCTTACGGGGAGGGCAGGGTGATGGGCCTGATTGATGTTTCCCCGACGACTACTCCGCATCGGGCGGCAGCTATCAAGGCGAAGCTTTACGGCTCCCCACCGCGCAAGGTTCTTTCCGATCCCGCGCCGACACCCGAGCCGCAGAAGCCTGCCGTTGTGTTCAAGCTTGTGCAACCTGTTCTCCCCAAAGGCCCTATCCAGCACGATGCCCATGTCTATGCCTGGTACAAGTCGGAATGCGCGCGGCTCGGGAAGCAGGTTTCGGATCTGGAGTACAAGCTCGGAGCCTACAACGATTCCGGGGGGAATCGCGTTTATGCTGATGATATTATTACGAAAATGTGCGATCATTATGGCGTGAGCAAGATTGACATTCGCAGTGAGCGACGGACGCGGGCATTGGTCCTTTTGCGTCACAAGATGATTTGGGTTGTGAAAAAGCTGACCATGCTTTCATACCCCCAGATCGGCAGGCATTTCGGCGGGCGTGACCATTCCACGGCTTTAAATGCCATCGCCCGGATCGACGCCCTTATTGCATCAAATGACCCAAGCGTTGCAGACCTGAAAGGATGGGTGACGGAATGAAAAGACGCGGCTTTCTCGGAATCATGGGTGGAGCTGTCGTGGCTGGTCCCAGAGCGGCAAAGCAGGCGGTTACGGCGGCGTCAAAGTCTATGTCGGGCGGCATGGCCGCGAATGGTATCACGTACCCGCCATCCTCACCGGAAACAGAGGCGATGGTGAGCAGTAGCCACAAATCATATCTGCTCGAACAGGTTGCAAAACTCAGACGCCGCCTGACAGGCCAACTCACTGAAGAAGAGCTTGAAGAACGTCGGATAGACAGCGATGCGCGACGGGTAGGCTTTGAGATCGAGACCAGCGGGCTTCGGTCCATGTCTGAAAGCGGCAAATATTCCAGAATGAGCAGGTACGCCAAACAGCAGGCCGAAGAGCGCGACGTGTTCTATTCCAGGCGTCGGCTCAACCAATATATCAAGGAACTTGCGGGGATGGATTCATGAAAGCACTCAAGCGCAAGCGCACATGAACCAACGCGGGGCAAAACGCACATGACAGAGTGGACAAATCCATATTGGTACGCAGCGCGGATCTCCGGTCATGCCACGCGCGTAGCCAACCAGCGCATGATATTCCATGGCCCCAAGGGCGGATCGTATCAATTTCTGCTGCCCGATATTGATCATCGGACGAATATCGAGGTGGCTCTGGACGCGCTCGATCTTGAGTATTTCCTTCCCATGGCCAGCAAGGAGTTTCCTCACCGTCGCAAGCGTGGTGTCTGGGTCACAGAACGAGAGCCGATCCTTCCAGGATATGTGTTCGTGCGCAATGTCAGAGATTGGCAGGCACTCCAATTTGCAGACGGCGTGATTGATATCCTGCGCTGCGGTCATGAGAACGTGCGCATCCCGGCCTTGGATATCCATCGCCTGCGCATGGTCGAATGGGAGTGCTATGTGGAGTACGAACGCGCCCGCGCCCACCGTGTCGATCCACCTAAGAAGCGCCTTGGCCGGAAATATATCGAAGGCTCGCGTCATCATGTTTACCACAAGCGGCTAGGGGGCTTGGACTTCACGGTCCTGTCGGTCACGGGCAGGCAGACCATAAGGGCAATTATTGACAAGCTGGGAAAAATCGAACTGTCAGTTGACGATATCGAAGATGTGGCCTAAATTGTGCTTATAGGTGATTTGGCGACGTGGGCCGCTTTCCCCCGCCTGACTGGCAGGATTTCACCACCTGCAAACGCCGTTCGGTTTGCCGCGCGGTGCTACTGCATTTTCAAGCCCTGCCCGATGGGGCCGAATACACGGGCAACCAATTCGCCGGAAACGGCAACGATCAACCTTGGCACCGGACGCAGCACTGCGCACCATCGGTGTCAAGTCTCCGGCCCCGCCTCTCAACGACGCGCCTCTGGGCCGGTAATCATCACCCACCTGTCGCGTGTCGGCAGGCTCAAGGCGCGAATGCCTTGCTTCATTCATCCGCCCCTACAGGGCAATACAGATCAGGACGGCGGCGCTGAAGGAAGCGCGAGATATGGTTAGGGAAACCGCGACCATAAGCTGACAGAGAGCTAACACCACCGGGCGCGACGGCAACCGGGTGGCTAGTATGCCAAAGCCAGTATCAAGCCTGGCCCGTCCTGTACCCATTGCCCGCCCCCTGGGCACCCTCAGAAGCCTAGTAGCTCAATAGCAGGTGATGGCGGGCAACCTCGCCACATTAAGGGGCACCCAATGGGCAACACCATAGTCGAGTGCTCTGTCTGCGATAGCATCGGGTTCGTCTGCGAAAACCACAACGACCGCCCATGGCGCGATGGTGGCAGCAAGCGAGACGACGCCTGTGATTGCGGGGCCGGGGCTCCATGCCCGACATGCAACTCCGTCGAGGGCGTCATGCCCAGGCTCAACATCGCGACGGTTATATGCAGCGTATGGGACGAATAATCCCTCGCAACTTCACACATCACCGGAGACACCATGCTCAAGCTCGGCACACAGATCACCACGCCTGACGGAACAACCGGCACTGTCCAGCGCAACAGCACCAAGACAGGCCAGCATATGATCCGCGTCAATGATCAGTGGTTCTCCGCCAGTGAGTGCAAGAGGGCATGACGGAACCTGACTGGTACGAGCGCCCGATGCGTGACACCTGCGAGGTGGATGACGTCGAGTTTGTCTGGCCTGTCGGGTTCGTCTGGTTTCAAAAGCCCCGCTTTCGCGTCAAGGCAAGATCAATCAAGCGATGAACGATAAACTAGACCCCGCCATCCAGGCACTCACAGAACAGGCAGATCATGCCGTCGCAGTCCATCTGCACCACCGCAACATGCTCATGCTAGAGGCCGTCATTTCAGCAATGCTCGATGTGAACGACCCGGAAGGCGTTGCTTCCATTCTCAGGCACCACGCATACCAGCTAGAGCAATACGGATAGCCGGAATAACCAAGGAAGGCGCAACACATGGCGCTGACACCAGGGCGACCAAGTTCGTTCACGCAAGAACTTGCCGACACGATATGCGAGCGCATCGCAGACGGGGAAAGCCTCAGAACGATTTGCATCAATGAGGACATGCCAAACAAGGCGACCGTATTTAGGTGGTTGGCCGCAAAGCCTGAGTTTAGCGACCAATATGCGCGGGCAAGGGAAATACAGGCCGACACGATCTTCGATGAAATGATCGACATTGCAGACGACGCTTCAAACGACTGGATGGAGCGCAGGAACGGCGACGGGGAAAACATCGGCTGGCAGATGAACGGTGACCACGTTCGCCGCTCGCAGCTCCGCATTGACGCGCGCAAGTGGATCGCCGGAAAGCTACGTCCCAAGGTCTACGGTGACAAGATCGTCCAAGAACAGACCGGCCCGAACGGTGGGCCCATCGAAACCCGCACGACGCACACGGTTGACCCGAAAGACATCGAAAGCGCGATTGCAAAGCTAAAGGGGCTTTGAGTGATCAACCCCGGCCTGCTGAAGGACTTCACCCCCGCTGAATGCGCTGTGGTTCGTGAGGTTCTTCTCCGCGACCATCTGGAGTTCTCGAAGTTTTTCTATCGGGCGGTAACAAACGCCCCGATGCTGGTTGGCCGACACCACGCCCTGATGGGGTCGGCGCTAGACAAGGTAATCTCAGGCGAGATCAAGCATCTGATAATCTCGGTGCCGCCTCGCTACACAAAGACGATCTTTGCGGTTGTGATGCTGGTTGCCCGTGGAATGGCGATCAACCCGCGCTCGAAGTTCATCCACCTGTCTTACGCGCAAGACCTGGTGATGAAGAACTCGGCGGACACGAAGGACGTTATCGCATCGCCGGAATATCAAGCGCTGTGGCCGATGGCGCTGCGGTCGGATAGCTCGGGCAAGGCCCTATGGGAAACGGACAAGGGCGGGGAGTTTCGCGCCACATCGGCGGGGGGCCAGGTGACCGGCTTTGGCGCGGGCTTGATGGAAGAGGGCTTTACCGGCGCTCTGATCGTTGACGATGCTCTCAAGCCCGATGATGCGAGTTCCGAGACAAAGCGGGAATTCATTAACGAGCGGTTCACAAGCACGATCCGCTCACGCCGCGCCGACGAAAACACCCCCATGATTGTCATCATGCAGCGGGTCCACAACAACGATTTGGCCGGATACCTGTTGCGGGGCGGGTCTGGCGATCACTGGCACCATCTCAATCTGCCGGTGCTGATTGACGAGGATTACACCTATCCGACCGAATACACGCACGGGATTGAAATCGGGCATAATTTGGAACCCGGCCCACTCTGGGAAGCCAAACACAGCCTTTCACAGATCGACGTACTGAGGCGGGACGGAAAGACATTCGCCAGCCAGTACATGCAAGACCCACGACTGAGCATGAACCCGGCGTTCCCGATGTCGGCGTTCAACAGCTACGAGGTAAGGCCCCGGACGCTGACAATCGCTATTCTGGTTGACCCATCCGAAGGCGCAAGCAAGACATCGGACCGGACGGCCATGGCGGTGATCGGGATCGACGCAGGCGGCAACAAGTACCTTCTGGATGGTTATTGCCACCGGATGAGCCTTTCGGAACGCTGGACGGCGCTCAAGACACTTCACCAGCGGTGGCAACGGGCTCCGGGTGTCGCATATGTCGCTGTCGGCTACGAGAAATACGGGATGCAATCGGACCTCGCCTATATCCGGGAACGGCAGGAGATTGAAGGCGCACATTTCCCGATTGAGGAAATCAACTGGCCTCGCTCGGGCGGTCACGCGAAAGAGGATCGCATTCAACGCCTCGAACCGGATTTCAAAGGCTCACGGTTCTTTCTTCCTGCGGTCATATGGCGGCAAGAGGAAGGCGGAGAGTGCTACTGGTCGGCAGAGGACCACGGCATCAGCTACACGCGCTCACGAGGCCCCACGAGCGCCATGCGGCGGGTTACGGACGGTGGGGAAGCGTGGCGGGTAGCGCAGGCCATCAAGCGCCGGGATGAAAACGGACAGCTTTACGACATCACTCAGACGTTGATCAACGAGCTGAAAGACTTCCCAAACGCCAGCCATGACGATTTCAGCGATGCGGCAAGCCGGGTCTATGACCTGACGATTCAGTCTGTATCGAACAAGGAAATGAACGAGGCGGCGGCATTGAACGAAATGGATATCTGGTCATGACCGCAACTGTCCGCACGAAAGAAGAAACGCTTGAGGAAATCTGCCGTCGCGTTGACCCTGAATGGCTGCGTGATCGCAATTATCTCCCGGCGTACAAGTTCACGGGGCGCAAGTTCGAGGACCACCGGGATAATGTTTATCAGGCGGATGAATAGATGACCGGCCTGATCCTCCCCGCCCACATCGCCAAAGAGCGCGAATTGAAAAAACATATCGAGCAGTGGGCGCGCAACGTCCTGTGGAAAGCATACCCGTCGCACCTGTTCATGGTGGAATTCAACACAGACCAGAAATGGATCAGGGTTGACCATTCCCTGATGGCTGAGAACCAAGCCTGCATGTTCATCCACCCCGGAGAACCTGACATGGAAAAGGCGCTGATCCGTGTTGCTGGTGAAATGCTTGAGCGGGCCAACCTGCCACGCAAGGCGCTTGAAGACTACCAGCAGTATGAAGACGCCAAGGCCACGGCCAAAGAGGCATTTGCATGTCGATAAACGAAAACCGCGATCCGCTAGAGCCCAAGCTCGATCCCGATAAGATCGGCGGCGGTTCATCCATGCCTGGAATTGGCGAGGAACCGGATGACGCGGACGATTACGGCATGGAAGGCGAAAGCCCCGAATTCTCCGATGCTGAGGTTCTGAAATACCTGGGCGAGGCCAAGCGCCGCGCACGTAATTATCAGCAGATCGCAGCCGTCAAGCGTTGGGAAGAATCGGAAGCTGCATTCCGGTCGCGCCACCATCCCCGGTCGCGCTATCACAAAGACCTGTACAAGGGCCGCGCAAGCTATTTCAAGCCCAAGAGCCGGGTATCGGTACTCAAGACGCTGCTTGCCTGCCAGTCGGCCCTGTTCTCGACGGCTGATGTCATCTCGACAAATGCCAACGATGAATCCGATCCGGTGCAGCGCGCTAATGCTGCGATGCAGAAGGAAATCCTGAATTACCGGGCCGGGAACAAGACGCACAAGCACGGCTTGCCGCTCATGCGCACCACGCTTGCCGCTCGTCAACAGGCTTCGGTGATGGGCATGTGCTGTTCCAAGCAGTATTGGCGCTATCGCACTGTTTCACGATATGAGGAACAGACGGAAGATCGCCCAGCCATGACTGCGGACGGCACAGCGGTTATCGACTTCCTGACTGGTCAGCCTTTTATGGAAACGGTAACGGAAACCGTCGAGATTATCGATGTGGTTGAAGACAAGCCGGTTATCGAGCTGATCCCGCTTGAAATGGTCCTGATCAATCCTGGCGCTGATTGGATCGATCCTATCCAGTCCAGTCCTGACCTGATCGTGCAGCACCCGATGTTCGCCGATGACCTTCTGACCATGATGGATGATGATGACGGCGGTTCGCCGGTCAAGTGGCGTGACGTGTCTGATGAAATCATGGGAACGGCGGTCTTCTCCGAAGACGATCTTCAGGGTCTGCACACTGCCCGTGAGGGCGATGCGGCAACCACTTCGAAGACCAGTAAGAAGGCGTCAACCATCGGCGATCAAAGCCAGTGGTCGGGGCAGGTTCTTGATGTCTGGGAGAACTTCTGGCGCGAAGGCGGCAAGGATTATCATTGCTGGACGCTGGCCGATAAGGCGATCCTGTCTGACCCGACGCCAGTTGAAGAAGTCTATCCGGCATTCCGGGGCCAGCGCCCCTATGTGATCGGCACTGACCTGATTGACCCTTTTGTGCTGTATCCCGAGAGTGATGTCTATTCGTGGCAGTCGGCGCAGAACGAGATCAACGAAACGACAAACCTTCGCATGGACGCAATGCGCAAGGGCATTTTCCCGACCGCTCTTGTCAAAGCTGGCAAGAACATCGATTTGAAGGCGGTGCAGCGGCAGGACGCCTCACACCTGATCCTGATCCGCGACGACAACGACGTGCGCTATGACCGCGCTCCGGGGCCTGGACCAGACAGCATCCGCGACTTGAACGTGCTGGGTAACGACTTTGACGAGCTGGCGGGTGTGTTCTCACAAGGCTCTGTGCAGTCAAATCGCCAGTTGGGCGAGACGGTCGGCGGCATGGCGATGATTTCGCAAAACGCCAATGCTCTGTCTGAATTGAAACTGTCGATCTTCATCGAAACATGGGTGGAGCCGGTTATCTCGCAACTGGTCGCTCTTGAGCAGTATTACGAGGATGACGCAACGCTTCTGGCTGTATGCGGCAAGCGCGCCAAGGTGTTCGAGAAATTTGGGATCAGTGAAGTCACCGACGAGCTTCTTGAGGCTCAAGTGTCAGTTATGGTCAATGTGGGCGTTGGCACGGCTGATCCTGTCGCAAAGCTGATGCGGTTCAAGACGGCATGGGATGTCGCCGGGCCGCTGATCGCTATGGGTATGAAGGACAACCGTCTGGAAGTCGAGTTTGAGGAAAATCTAAACGAGATTTTCGCGCTGGTTGGCTACAAGAACGGTGCGGATCGCTTCATCAAGGTCAAGGAAGCTGATGACAATTCGGTTCCGGTCGATCAGGTCAAGAAGCTGATGGGCGAAGTCCAGAAAAAGGTCCAGCAGCTTGAGCAAGAAAACGCGGACCTCAAAAAGGGCCATCAGGCAAAGATTGCCATGAAGCAGATGGATCTGGCCGACGACGAAAAGGATCGCCAGCTTGAGGCGGCTCTGGCAGTCAAGGAGTTCGAGGAAGCCCGCCGCGAACAGCAATCAGACCAGATGCACGACATCCGCATGAAGCGCATGGAAGCTCCAATTCTCCCGAGGTTTTTCTAACGCATGATCGATGATGATTTTGACGGCTCGCTGGCGGACATCGCGGCGAGGGACGAAACCTATTCGCCTGAATATGACGTAGCAGCCGCCTGGGAGGCCATACGCGGCGATCTGCGGTCAAGAGGCCCATTCACCCGGATGCTTCTTGAACTGCGTGGCACGGCCCATGCGGCAATGACAGACCTTGTTTGTTGCGATCCATCCGACACCGCACTGGTAGCGAGGCTGCAAGGCGAGGTCAGACGATACACACACCTGATGACGATCCTCTCACAATACCGGGTTTCGTCGGAAGTTGCGGAAGTCAATCAAGAGGGCGATCAGCCCGAACTCACTGACGAAGATTACGAATTCGTCGCCAACCTTGAAAGGTAAATCATGTCTTATGTAAATCCTGCCGACACCGAGGCAGATATTGATCCGAAAGCCGAACAACGCCGCGCTCCGGGTCCCGATGCAGCAGATCAGAACTTCACCCCGGACGTGGATGATGGCTCACCTGCCACTGATACCGATGTGGATGATGCACCGAAGGTCAAAGAAGACCCCAGACAAGCCAAAGAGCGAGAAATCGTAGAGCGCGCCAATGAACGGCGCAAGCAGGAGCAGGAACAGGCTGACGCGGCCATTGCTCGCCCTCAGAAAGAGGAAGATCCTGCACCGGCACCGAAAGACGATGACTATGTGGATCTCAAGGTCCGCAAACAGCCGTACCGGATGACGGTCAAGGACCGCAATGAACTGTTGCGGGAAGACTTTGACGACGACGATCTGGCGGCAATGCCTGAAAAGGAAAAGAACCGCCACGCTCAGATGGTCATGGCCCGTCGTGAATACGCGAGGGAACTGGCCGAACTCAAGGAACAGGTCAACAGCGCGCCAAAGCAGCAGCCACAACAGCAGGCTTTGCAGACAGCGCCGGGGCCGGAACCGGAGGCCGAGAAATCCCGTCTTGATCTTGCCCGTGAGGCATACAATCAGGCGCTCGAAGATTTCGAATACGGCAAGGAAGGCGCTCGGGACAAGCTCGCACAGGCTCAGGCAGAAATGTTTGACGCCCAGGCCGAGATTGCCACGACACAACAGATTGAAGCCCGCGAGACGCAACGGCGGGAACAGGTTTTCGTAAATGATGTGCAGACTGGCTTGAGCGAAGCCCAGCGGATCATTGGCGAACAGGCACCGCAGGCAATGGCCGATCCCTTTGTCAGGGAATCCATGCCTGCTTACTACGATGCGGGTTATCGCACATTGATTGCCAAGGCGATTGATGACGCAGGCCCGCAAGTCCAGGCAGCATTTGCGCAAAGCGGGATCACACCCGATTACCTTGCGCAGGCTCGCGGCCCGGAACTCATGCACCTCTATAAGGACATGACCTTCAAGGGGTACAAACTGCCGCGTCCAAGCGAAGTCATTCGCGCGGTCGCAACAAACGTCGCTTCAAGGTTTTCAGGCACCACCCAGCCGATACCCACCGGAGAACACAGCAGCCCGGATGTGAATGGTGAAGCGCGAACCCCGTCTGTCGATCGGTCTGGTCGAAAAGACGAAATTCGCAATCAACCCGGTCGGGCAAATATGCCTCGCCAGCAATCGGACACGCCTCGAAAAGTTGAAACCCCGGAAGAACGCGCAGCCCGTGTTCGTGCCGAGGAACGCAACAAGCGGCGTGGGCGACCAGTCGGCAACAGGTAGCGGCTCGACCTTTCCAACTGTGAAAGGTTAAAACCATGTCGCAAATTACATGGGACCAGCAGGACGGATATATTCACTCCAATCAGGTTTCGAATATGCTCCGTGAAAGCCTTCGCCCGAAGGCAAAATTCCGTCAGTTCGCAACTCTTGCGGATGGTGGCGGCAGCGGTGGGGCTCAGCCTCGTGCTGGTGATACATTCTACTGGAATGTGTACTCCAAGCCCCCGCGCAAGAACTACCGCTTGCAGGAGAACACCCGCGTCCCCTCCGAGACGCTGACCAAGCTCCAGCGGTCGTTGACCGTTGTGGAAATGGGCGGTGCCATCGAGCACACCCAGAAGGCTCAGCTTCTCTCCAAGGAAGACTGGGAAGGCATTATTCAGTCTGGCCTGTCGTACATGGCAGCAACCCAGTTCGATGTCGAAACCTTCTTGCAGTTCAAGCAGACTGTCGTTCGTGCCGTTCCCACCTCGGGTACGTCCACCACGGCTGTTACTGTGACCACGAACAGCACTGCTGCGGCAACCAATGACGTTGCTCTCGGCACCGGCCATGTGAAGGCCATCGTGGACTACATGAAGGAAGCCAGCATTCCGCCTCACCGCGACAATGACGGTTACTTCTGTGTCACCGATGTCACCAACATGCGCGGCATCAAGAACAGCCTGGAATCTGTTCACCAGTACACGGACACCGGCCTGGGCTACATCAAGTTCGGCGAAGTCGGACGCTACGAAGACACCACTTTCGTAGAGCAGAGCATGATCCCGAAGGGCGGCGCTGCCGATTCCACCACGTTTGACGCGTACACCGACACGGCAGACGCATGGGACAACGGCAAGGCATCGTGGGCCATGTTCTTTGGTGACGATCCTGTCACTGAGGCATCGGTCGTTCCCGAAGAAATCCGTGCTAGAGCAACTCTCCATTAAGGAAGTTTGGCACCTCATGCGGTAACGCATGTGTAAAACTGGGTGAATTGCTGGAAAGCTAAGGGCATGTTATATTCAGGGAGTTTAGCTTCTTGGAGATATGTCTATGCCAATCAGCAGCGAAGCCGCGAAAGCGGAACGTTCAGAGACTAGGGGATTACCCTATAGGGTCCAAGCGGACCCGAAGCGCCCGGCCCCCACAGAAATGTGGGGTGATGATATAGTCCGATCCCGTCGGAAACGGCGGGCAGTGATGCGAGCCTTAAGCGAGAACTGGGAAGTTTCCGCTAACGGTTGTTGGGAATGGAACCTTGGCAAGAGCCACGGTTACGGACAGATCAGAGTTCATGAAATATGGGGTGATACCCCCATCTACGCCCACAGGGCGTCTTACCTGATCCACAAAGGTCCGATCCCAACAGGAATGGTTGTTCGTCATCGTTGCGACAATCCATCTTGTTTGAACCCGGAGCATTTGCTCCTTGGTAGCCAAGCCGACAATATCGCGGATATGGTTGCCAGAGGCAGACAATGCCTTGGGGAAGCGAATGGAATGTCAAAACTGACAGACAAGGAAGTCAAGGCCATAAGGTCTATGAAGGACGCGGGGATGACTGGACGGGCCATAGCGGCACTGTTCAAGATCTCCGAAGGTCACGTCTCGACAATCCTTAAGGGGAAAAAGCGAGGCACTGCTGGTGGGCCGTTAAGCGGCGTCCATGGCGGGACCAAGTATCCTGAAGCCCTTGTGTTCGAAGCCATCGAGCTTCGTAATTCAGGCGTTCCCATGAAAGAACTTATGGAACGCTACGGCCTGACAGACAGCCAGATCCGGCAAGTCCTCTACAGTGAGAGGACAAAGCAATTGCTCGCAAAGCGGGGTAACGGGTAGCGCCGTTATCTGAACTTTTGAAACTCCCTGAAGACTACGGACGTGATCGCGGGGCTGCATGGTATGCGCTGTGCGGTTTCGGCATCACTCATCCCGACGCGGCTAACTCCCGCATCGTGATGTTCGACAGCGCGGCATAAGGAGAACCATCATGGCTTATGCAACACCACTGACTGTCTCGCACACCTTCACCTCGCACGATTTCGGTGCGGGGGCTGGTGCTGTCTCGATCAAGGGTCCGAAGGGAAAGCGCGGTTATATCGAGGATATCATCGCGTATTCCACCGAGACCTTCACCACCGACACCACGCCGGCATACATTCGCATTGGTACTGGCTCGGACGCTGACGCTTACGCGGAAGCAAACCTTGGCGAGACTGCTGCGACTAACACGTTTGTCGCCTCGGCGGATGACGTTGACGCGATCATTAACCCGGATCTCCCGGAAGATGAGCAGGTTGAGGTGGCCTTCATCGCTCCTACTGGCGGCATTCCTGCCGGTATCGCGAACGTCACCATCGTCGTGTCCTGGTACTGACCTTATGAAGGTCACACTCTACGGCCTCCGTCCTAACCGGGCGGGGGCTACTCCCATGAACAAAGGCAACGAGACTGGCGATATCCAGAAGGATGGCTATCGCGTGATCTCCCGTGCCTCTGACAACTACCGACGCGATGTTCGCCGGGAAGCTGGCGAATGTTCTCACTCACGCATGTTTGAAAAGGACGAATGAAATGGATCCGAAACGCTCCAACTCGAATATGTCCGGCACGGTCAAGAAGTCGATTGGCGATGGCCAGACGCTTGTCACCCCTGTCGGCATGGATCACTCCGACTACTCGGGCGGTGCCCGTAAGGAAGTCGCCGCCAAAATGAAAATGGGCGGCGGCATGTCCAATCTTTCCGACACCCTCGGCAAGAAGGACTGACCGATGCAACTCCGGTTTGACAAATACAAACCGTCTGGAACTGTCACGCCGCCTCTTAACGGGGCGGTGTGGTTCCAGGTCGCGGAAGACGGCATCGGCTATCACTTCAACGGCGCAGGCCAGCCTGTTGACATCGATACGGGTGAAATCCTGACAATTGAGATCAAGGCCCCGAAGCCTGAAAAGGTCAGGTCGGAAGTCGTCACGATTGATGCGAACGGCGACAAAAAGACCGAGATCATTGAGGAAGACGCCAAGCCCGAAGTTGATCCGAAGGCGGAGCTTCTGAAATGGCTTCGCGGTGAAGACGGCGCAGAAACCAACTGGATGAAGGTTCGCGGCTACGGCAAGGCCGTTCTTGGCAAGATCGCCAGCGGGTCGGATGATCTGATCGGCAAGGCCATTGACGCCGGTCTGGTGCAAGAATCCGAAGTGAAGGCTGGCTGATATGGCGATGACCTACGCGACCCTGACGGCTGAAAAGACCGAAGATGGCGCGATCCGCAAATGGATCAACTATCGCCATCTGGATGTCGAGGCGGCGCTTGAAGATGCGCAGGCCTTGATCTCCCAGACCTTGCGGGTTCGGGAAATGCAGGCGGCAGCAACAGTGTCGATCACATCGGGATCGGAGACGGCGGCATTGCCTGATCGGTATCTGTCCTCGCTTTCCATGCGCGACGTGACGAACAATGCCGATCTTGAGCATAAGGAATGGTCGGAACTTGAAAACCTGCGGGACTATTCGTCGGGCGTGATCTCGACGGGAAAGCCATGCTATTATTCGGTGTTTGGCGAGCTGTTCCAGTTCGACACGAAAGCCGATGCGGCGATCACGGCGCGGGTGCTGTTTTATCAAAGCCCGGAGCTGCTTTCCGAGGCCAATCCCACGAACTTCCTGACCACACGCTATCCGCACCTGATGCGGGCCGCATGTCTGGCGGCTGGCTATGACCAGATGCGCAATACGGAAGCCTACACGATAGCCATGCAGCGGATGGCTGCTTTCGTCGCGAGCATCAACACGCAGGCCGAGATTGATGACCATCGCGGCCAATTCATGAGATGGGTGGGGTAGTCATATGGCTGACAATCTGGCGCTAAGTGACTACACAGTCGGCGGCGATTATGACACATGGGGCGATAAGGTCATTGCTGACTTTAACGCGCTCAATTCGGCGGCTGGTGATGTCGAGACGATATCTACCACCTCCGGCACGGTCACGCTGACCCAGGCACAGAGCAACAAGGCGGCTCACGTCTTTACCGGGACGCTGACAGGCAATCTGACTGTTGGTGTCATCGCCTCTATCGGGCGCATTTGGTACGTCCGCAATGCGACCTCCGGGGCCTTTACAGTCACGTACCAAGTGACCGGCGGGGCCGGAGCATCCGTCACGATCACGCAGGGCTATTCCGGGTTCGTTTATTCAAACGGTACGGATTGCTTCAAGCTCGATCTGGCAACGGCATCGGGAACGATTGTTGCAGCCCAGATCGCAAGCGATGCGGTGACCACGGCGAAAATCCTTGATGCGAATGTGACGACCGCGAAAATCGCGGATAGCAATGTCACGACCGCAAAGATTGCCGACAGCAATGTGACCGCGGCAAAGATCGCCGATGCGAACGTCACGACCGCCAAAATCCTCGATGCGAATGTCACTACGGCGAAGCTCGCAGACAATGCGGTGACGCTGGCAAAAATGGCGACACAGGCCAATTACACAGTTCTCGGCAATGTGTCGGGCGGCGTGGCGGTTCCAACGGCTATCACCTTGCAAAACGACGATACGTTTGCAAGCGCATCAGCAACCACACTGGCGACATCGCTTTCCATCAAGAATTACATATCGGCAACAGCATTCAGCTCGGCGCTGCCGGGGCAGGCTGGCAATGGCGGAAAGTTTGTCACGACTGACGGCACGAATGCAAGCTGGGCGCTGCCTGAATTTGGAACAGACGTATTCCGGTTGAATGATGATGCAGACGCCACGAAACAGGTGGCTTTTGCCACGGCGGGTTTAACAACTGAAACCACGCGCACAATCACCGTTCCTGACAAGGATGGCACACTGGCAATGACCAGTGATGTACCTACTGTCGCGCCTCAGGCAGAGGCCCGCGCTGGCACGAACAACACCAAGTTCATGTCGCCGTTGCGGGTCCGCGAAGCGCGATTGATGCGGTCGAACATCCAGTCATCGGCCTACACGGCTGTCGCGGCTGATTTCGGTTTGGAAATCACATGTAGCAGCACATGGACGCTCGCCCTGACTGCCGCCGCAACGCTTGGTGATGGCTGGTATTGCTATGTTCGTAATATCGGCAGTGGTGTCATTACCATTGATCCGAACAATTCCGAGACGATTGACGGCGCGACCACGCTGACCTTGAAGGCTGGCGCGGTGCTGATGGTGCATTGCAATGGCTCGTCGTTTCGGACTTTTGGGAAGAGTGGGCCGGTTCTGATCAGCTCCGTGACTGTATCGTCGCCGGTTTCGGCGATTGATTTTACGACCGGCATCGACGGGACATACGAGCATTATCTGTTGGAGTGGGCGGGGCTCGGGCCTAGCTCTGCCACCAATCTTTTGCTCAAACAAAGACGTGCTTCGGATAACGTGTGGGGGGCGTATTTTAGCGGATGGCAGGTGGGAGGCTACACAAGCGGCACATTTGCAAACGCTTTCACTGCAGGACTAGAATTTGACGCAGGGACACCAAGCACCGGCGTTGCTAGGTTTTCCCGTGTAGGTGTCGCCGGGATAAGTTATGTCGACGTAAATGCCCGCCGGAAGGCGGTTGGCGCGGATGCCACGGTGATTGGAGGCGCATTCTGTTCAACCACCATCAACGGCCTTAGGCTGGAGCCATCCTCAGGGACCATCAACGCCGGCACAGCTAAGCTTATCGGGATTAAGTTGTCATGAGTGAAATGGTCACAATACTGACTGACACAGGCGAAATGGTTGAGCGGACCCGTGAAGAAGCGCAGATACCGGCCCCAACTCTGGCCAGTCTAAAAGCCACCAAAAAAGCCGCTGTCAACACCATTGTCAGCACTACTCTGTCGGGCGGCTACAGTCACGACTTCGGCGCACCGCACGGCGTCAAGGTGCTGCAAACACGTGATGCTGATGACCGGATCAACTGGCTGACTTCGCAGGCGGCTTACTCCGCCGCTGTCATGGGCGGCGCTGGGGCTTTCGAAGGCGCGAACTTTCGCGCAGAGGACAACACCGACATCACGCTTTCATATGCGGATGGGCTCAATGTTCTGCTCTCGATGGCGGCGTGGGGTGCGTCGGTCTATGCGGCGTCGTGGGTGCTGAAGAACGCGATCGAGGCGGCGGCAGACGAGGCCGCGCTTGATGCCGTCGACGTAAATGATGGCTGGCCATGAGCGCCTACACAGACGCCCTGCCGGTGGTCGACATCGGCGGCGGCGACTATCTGACCGATGCACCCATCCGGTGGGACATCGGGCGGAAGGGCTCCGGACTGACCTATGTGGTCCCTGCCGGGTTCCGCTTCGATGTGTCCATTCCCGGCCTCTTCCAATGGGCGTTCAACCCGAAAGATCGGCGATTCCTCAAAGCAGCAGCCTTGCACGATCACATGCTGATTGACGGCTGGTCGCGTGTCGAAAGCGCGGCGGTGTTTCACGAGGCGTTGAAAGCCGATGGCGTGTCTAGCCTGAAGCGGCTGGCGATGTTCCTTGCTGTCGCTCTCTGGCGCTACCGCTAAACCATAGGGCTGCAATTTATGGCCGAACAATCCATACAACTCACAATCCCGGCAGGCGTCAACAAGTCGCTGTCACGGGAGGGCGCAAAAGGCCGGTGGATTGATGCGCAGAATGTGGTGTTCAAGGACGGCAGGGCCTCCAAGCGGGCAGGGTATGAAGCCTATAACACGACGCTGTTTGAGGGCCGCGCAAGGGGAATGCGGGCATGGAATACCGTCAAGGGCCGTCCGCTCTATGGCCTTGGAACGCATCTCAAGATTTACGGCTCGACGGATGGCATAGAGCCCATCGACATCACGCCGCTCCGGTTCAACACGACATTTGAGGATGCGTTTTCGACCACAAGCGGGTCTGGCATCATCTCGCTTGAATACACTGCGCACGGGATGAGCGTGGGCGACGTGATCCGGTTCTATGGCAATTCATGGGACGGCGGGTCGAAGATCGGCGGCGTAACACTTTCGCGTGAGTATGAAGTTGAAAGCGTCACGGACGTGGACAACATCAAGCTGATCAGAAACGACGACAAGGACACGCTGACAGACCCTTTCACCACGGACGGCACAACCACCTGCACGGTCACGGACGCCGCTCACGGGGCTGCTACGGGCGATATGGCGTATTTCTCCGGTGCGACCGCAGTTGGTGGCCAGACGCCAGACGGCGAATATGCAATCACCGTTGTGGATGACGCCAGCTACACGATCACGCTCGGCGGGACCGCCACGGCTGCAACAGGCGGCGGGACTGTCACCCGGTATTTCATCGACAAGGCCACATCGACCGTTTCAGGCGGCGGCGGCAAGGTCGATTATCTATTTTACCAGACTGACCCTTTCACCACGACAATCAGCAGCACAACCGTAACGGTTGATTATACCGCGCATGGTGCGGCCTACAATGATGGCGTCTGGATTTCTGGTGCATCTGCGGTTGGCGGCGTCACCCTGGACGGGTTCTATCGCATTACGGAAGTTGTTGACGCTGACAGCTTCAAGATCACGCATTCCGCGTCAGCAACGTCTTCGACATCGGGCGGCGGGACGGTCCTTATTGAGTTCGAGATTTCCCCTGGTCCTGCCGACCGCGTGATTGAGCAGCGCGGCTTTGGAATGGGCTCATTCGGTTTCGGTGCTTTTGGCTCCACAACGCTTGTCCTCGACCCGATTTATTACGATCCTCGCAGCGTAGCGGTTGATAACATCGGCGAGGATGCGATTTTCAGCCCGCTTGGCGGATCGATCTATTATTGGGATTCGTCGGAAGGCGGCAGGGCTGAGCTTATCCCCAATGCGCCTGGGAGCCTGCGATATGCTTTCCAGACGGAAGAACGCCATCTTCACGCGCTCGGAGTTGATGGAGACCCGCTTCTGTTCGCATGGGCTTCGGTTGACAGCGTGAATAACTGGACGCCGACAAGCACGAACACTGCCAACTCGGGGCGGCGGGTTTCGGAAGGATCGGCACTGATCGCTGGCTGTTCTATCTCAAACGGCATGAACCTGATCTGGACGGATACGGCCTGTTACGAGCATCAATACACCGGATCGAACTTTGTCTATGACACGCGTCTCTCAGCATCAAATGCCGGGTTGTGCGGCCCTATGGCATTTTGCAGGACGCCGATTGGTCCGTTCTGGATGTCGCGGACAAAGTTCCATCTGTGGAATGGGTCGGTTTCTGACGTTCCCCGCTCCGACGATCTGGAAAGCTGGGTATTCGATCAGGCTGACCAATTACAGTTTTCCAAAAGCTGGCTGATCTATAATCCGGTGACCAATTCGGTTCACGCCTATTTCGTACCCGTCCAGTCTGGCGAGCCCTCCAAGTACGTGATTATCAGCCTTGACGACTTCTCCTGGGTCAATGGGTCAGAAACCCGCACGACCGGCGCAGTCTTTGATAGCGGCGCACAAAACCCGGTCCAGGCGGCGACAAGCGGCCAGCTTTACAAGCATGAGGTCGGCTTGAACGCGGACGGCGAGGCGATGGAAGCCTATATCGAATATGCGACGGTAGACATTGCGCGCGGTGGCGTCCGTCACGAGGTATTCGGGATCGACCCGAACTTCATCCGCCAAGCCGGTGACGTAACCTACACGATCACCACATATGACCGGAACCAGACGTCCTCGATTGACACGGAAACGGTCACATTGGCCGAGACATCCGAACTTGAGGATTTGCGAGTAGAGGGCAGGCGGCACAATGGCAAGTTCTCCCAGACCGTGATCGACGGTGATTTCGCTATCGATGTTCCGACAATCCTTATCCAGACCAGCGGATCAAGACGATGAGAAAGATGGTCTTCGGCAAGCCTATCCAGGGGCAGGAAACGCAATGGCTTGTCAACGCCATCCGCAAGGTTGAGCTGGCTTCATATGAGGACATCGAAGCGGTTTTCGACGCCTACACCATAACCGGGGCCTACACCGAAACGCGGGAATTGACGCCTTCGACGGCGACGACTTCCGATATCGCCAATCTTATCGCCACGCTGGTCACGGACGTCAAGAAACGCGGCGCAAACAGAACTCAATGAGGTGATGAAATGGATCTAGGCAGCATTATTGGCGCGGGCGCGTCCCTTATCGGGGGCCTTACGGGTGGCGGTAAAAGCACGACCACGCAAGAAAGCTCGACCACGCCGCAGGTCAGCCCGGAACTGGACGCGGAAATCAAGAGGATTTTTGACCGCATCCCCGGCATATTCGGGCGTTCATTCCCCGAATTTGAAGGTGATCGCGTGGCGCAGCCGACCGAAAGCCGCGACCAGATGAACCCGTTTATTGCGGCAATCAACAATGGTCAGATGATGGACAGGGCGCGGGGTATCAACCCGTATCAGGATCGCATCAACCAGATGATGAATATGTCCCCAAATCAGGTTTCGGTTCCGACCATGCTTGGCGACTATGGCGGCAATGGTGTGCAGCTTTCTGGCGGATACAACGATGTTGATGTCCAGTCCATGCTTCCGACAAACACGCCCTACCGCCCTCAGTGGCAGGCTGGCGCGAATGCAGGGGGACAGCAATACCAGCAGGCTCAGCAGCCCACGCCGCAAAGCCAGGGGCAGGGTCAGCCGCAGGGGCGGGTACACTATCAGGCCGGTGAAATGGGGCCACGAGGCCAAGCATGGCCTTTGATGTAATCGGCTGAAATAAGGATTCGCGATAATGGCGACCGTTGAAGAACTATACCAGCAAGCGTTTGGGCGCACACCGGGGGCCGATGAAGCCGCATGGTGGAATAGTTCCGGCTATTCCGGGGCTGACCTCGAAAAGCAGATCCTCGGGTCGGCGCAAGGGTCAGACCGTACCGCCGCGCTTTCCAATGTGTACACCGATCTTTTCAGCCGACCGTATGACACAAGTACCGGGGATTCGTGGTGGCTGGATGATGCCAACTGGACGGCGAACGCTACCGGTGGCCTTGATCAGTTCACGCGGGCGATCGGTAATTCGTCCTACGACACCGATGAATTCCGCATCATGAGCAACCTGAGCGGCGGGCCTAATCAGGGGACGCGGATTGATACGTTCTTCAATCCTGATAACGCGAACTATCTCTGGAAGTCGCTGCTAGACGATGACGGCTTCAACATGGATATGCTCAAGCAGGATTTGCCGAAAACGCCGACTGGTGGCGGCGGTGGTGGCGCGAAGACCTATAAGGACTATCTCAACCCGTACCTGTCGGAAGTTCTGGACAATTCCATCCGCCGGATTGACGAGGAAGGCCAGCGGTCGCGCAACCGGCTCGGCACATCTGCATTCGCAGCCGGGGCCTATGGAGATTCCCGGCATGGTATCGAGAGCGACAACCTCAATCAAAGCCTTATGGAAGCCATTGGTGACCTGTCGTCTCAGGTCCATGCGCAGGGCTATGAAAGCTCTATGGGCTGGCTCAACAATGATTTGAACCGTCAGGCCAGTACGGCATTCCAGAACGCGGGCCTGCAAAATCAGTGGATGTCGAACAACGCCAATTTTGCCAACATGGGCAACAATATGGGCCTTACCGACTATCAGGCGACAACCGACTGGCTCGGCAATCTGCAAGGCTTCGACCAATATGACCGCAACTGGACGCAAAACCAGCTCAACGCCGATTACACCGACTTCTGGGCGCGTGAGAACTGGGATCAAAACCAGCTCACGTCGCTTGTCAACGTGCTTAACGGCATTCCGGGGCAGGTCGGATCGTCTTCCAGCGGCTCGTCTTCAACGCCGAATAACCAGTCCTTTGGCGACCTCGGCGCATTTTTGCAGTCGGCGCTGGGCGGTAGTCAAGCAAGCAATGCTGTTAAAGTGGCGGGGCTGTACTAATGAGAAACCGAGTTCAAAACGACCAGCCGGTGATTGTGCCTGTTGCGACGTATCAGATGTTGCCACAGAACGGCCCTATGCCGCAGCCCCGGCCCGATCAGATCGGCGGGGTTCCAATGGCCCCGTCTGCGCCTGTAGCGCCTGGGGGTGCGTCTGTACCGAAACCTGCGCCTGCCGCACCTACCGCGCCCGCCGCGCCATCCGAGCCCGTACCGCCATCAGTGCGCCGTATCTATGAACTTAGCCCTGCCGAATTGGTGAACGCTACTCGCCAAGGGTACAAAGAACCTGGGAATGCAATGTCTGCATTCGCTCAAGGCTTTATGGGCGCGAAGGCCATCAAGGATGACCGTGAGCGTACAATCGCGCAAGAGGAATACAGGCTCGCGAAAGAAGCAGCCGACCAAGCCAAAGCCGCTGCCGAACAGGCAAAGCAGATTGAATATCTGGACCGCATGTCGCCGGAATTGGCCGATGCAGCCCGCAATGGGTTTATGACGCCGCAAGAGGCTTATGAGACATACCGGACGGACAAGGCAAAGGGCGTTAATCGAAAGCTTGAAACCTTTCCTGACGGGACCGTCGCATGGGTTTATCCTGATACTGGCGATGTCGAGCCGGTCGGGAACTATGGGAAGCCATCCCAGCCGACCGATGACATGCGCGAGTATGATGCGGCGGTCGCGCAGGGTTATGAAGGCACGATCCAAGACTGGATCGTTGGCAACAAAAAAGCTGGCGCGACAACTGTTAATGTTGGGGACGGCGCGCCGGGTCTCGGAAAACTGAGCACCGATTTCGGGTATGTTTTGGACCCGGAGACGGGCAAGCCTGTAGTCGATCCAGAGACAGGGCTCCCAAGGGCCGCAGCAATTCCAGGAAGCCCCGCGCAGATTGAGGCGGAGCGACTTGTGGAGACTAAAAGGGTCGGCAAGGAATCCGCCGCAAGAAGTGGAAACGTGGTTCTTGAGGACATTGACCGCGCACTTGAAGGGCTTGATCAGGGGCTTCTGCCTACATCCGGGCCTGTCGGTGGCCTTCTTTCTAATGTCCCAGGAACGCAATCATTCAATGTCGGTCAGTTGATCCAGACGGTTAGGGCAAACAGCGGCTTTGATAAGCTGCAAGCCATGCGGGACAGCTCTCCGACAGGTGGCGCACTCGGCGCGATCAACAAATCTGAAATGGACCTTCTGCAGGCGGCGCTTGGTAACCTTAGCCAGTCGCAAGACGAGGAACAGTTGAAATACAACCTCAAGCGCGTTCGTCGGATCTATGACCAAATCGTTAACGGCCCTGATGCGGGACCGGATCAGACGCCAGTTGAAGAACAGCCATCCCCGGAACAGCAGGGTGCTACGCAAGCACCACAACCGGCGAGTAAAGATGAGTTCGATGCATTGCCATCCGGCACAAAGTTTATCGCTCCTGACGGCTCTATGAGGGTAAAACCGTAATGGCTGATACAGAGAACTGGTGGCAATCTGCCCCATTGGCGTCGGGTGCCCCAGCGCCAGCGCCTGCAGAAAACGGTGACTGGTGGCAATCCGCTCCCGTTGTCGATGGTGATGTGTCTGAAGCTTCCGCTCAATCTGCACGTTTGGCGGAGCTTTCACGGCTGACCCAATCTTCTGCTGGTGGAGAGAACCAGGATGATCTTGTCCGCGCCAATATGGACGCCAGCCGCGTCGAGCGGGCTACGGGCAATTCTCCAGCTCAGGACGCTGTAATTGATCCGCTTTTCGGATGGAGCGACGAGGCATATAGCGCAACGGTAGGTGCGCCTGTCCGCATGATCAAGGATGGCGTTGGCTACGGCGAAGCATATAAGCGTGAAAGCCTGATGCAGAATGAGCTTGAAGATCGCCGTCGTGAGCGTTCGCCTATTGCGTCAACCGCTGGCGATCTGGCAGGCGCTATTGTTACTGGTGGCGCTATCGCCAAGGGTGGCGGTTCTCTCGCAGCAAGGGCCGCAAATAGCGGCCTTATGACACGTGCGGCGGCTGGCGCGGCGGAAGGTGCCGCATATGGCGGCGTTACCGGCGCGGGTACTGCTGATTACGGCGAAAAGGGTGAGGGTGCTGGATATGGCGCGGCTGTAGGTGGCGTGGCTGGTGGTGCAATCCCCGTGATCGGGGCTGGCGTCCGCAAGGGATGGGACACGGCATCTAACGCAGCGCGTAGCGTGTTCAGCCCAAAAACTGATGCGGAGCGTCGTGTCGCGGCAGCAATCGCAGCCGATAAGGGCAGAGAAGCCGTATCCGCTGCCGATGACGCTATTGCCCGCGTGAACGGACAGGATGTCAGGCTGGTTGATCGCGGGGGCGAAACCACCCGCGCCCTTGCCCGCGCGTCGTCTAACGTGTCGCCTGAAACAAGGGCCAGGTTCACCGATCTTGCTGAAGACAGGTTCAATACCCAGTCTGAACGCGCAAAAGCCGTGATCGGTCGTATTGTTGGCGGGAATGTTGACGACCTGGCATTGCGTGAAAGCGTCAAGGAAGGTGCAAGGGCATCTAACTCGATGAAATACACGCAGGCGTACAATCAGAATTTTGGCGGCACTCATCCAATTGAGCTTGACGCGCTTCAGCAGCGTGTACCAGCGTCTGCCGTTCGCAATGCAATGAAAGTTGCAAAGTCTGAAGGCCGGGAGTTTGGCGAGCAGCTTATTGCCAACATTGACGAGACTGCGGACACTGTGACATTCCGCCGTGCGCCGTCTCTGCGAGAGTGGGATTACATACAGCGCGGCCTTCGCACATCGGCAGACCAGAATTACCGATCCGGTGCTGGCGAAGTCGGCAATGCATACAAAAATCTGCGGCGTGAAATCATCAACGTGCTTGATGAAGCTAACCCGACATACAAGGAAGCGCGGGCAGGAGCTGCTGCGGCCTTCGGGGCGGAAGACGCGATTGACGCTGGTCAAAAGTATGCGAAGGCATCAAGGAATACGCCAGAAATGGCGAAGGCTCTTGAAAAGCTAAACCCGGCTGAAAAGAAAGCTTTCCAAGTCGGCTACGCTTCGGAGCTTATCGACAAGATCAACAGCACCCGCGACCGCGTGAATGTCGTCAAGAGCGTCTTCGGTTCGCCAGAGGCGCGGGAGAAGATGACCTTGGCGTTTGGGGCTCAGAAGGCCAAAGAAATCGAAGCCTTCGTTCGTATTGAAACCGGGATGGATTCGCTGCGGGGCGCGTTGGGTGGCACTACGACAACAAGACAACTTGTTGAGCTTGGGCTAGTTAGCGGGACAGGCTATGGCGCAGTAACTGGCGATTGGCAGAATGCTTCCCTTGTCGGGATCGGTGCGGCAGCAGCGGGCGGCGTTGGGAAGTATGCAGGCCGCAAAATCGACGAGCGGATGCTTCGCAACATCGCGGATTTGTTGCTTTCTGATGACCCGGCGAAAATCGCGTCTGTTGCGAGCCGTGCGGCGAAGAACTCGAAATATATGGACGCCGTTCGGGATTTGACGACGCGGTTCATGCAGTTGCAAGGAACGCAAACCGGCCCGGCTGGGGCTCAGTGACAGCCGGGCTGCTAACCGAGCAGCCATTCGCGGAATACATCCATATACCCCTTTGATTGGAGCCAATAGTAGATACACGCCACGATAAGCGCTGCCCATAAATCTTCGTTGCCTAGCAGCACCCAAATTCCGGGGCCGAAGATGGGTTCGCGCCTGGGGACATCCAAGCGCCTGTATTCAGACGGGTTGAGGTCAATGTGTTTTTCGGGTTCGTCATCCATGATTGAGCTCTAATTACAACATGGGGCGACGATAA
>Ga0210043_1001009_pt1 | contig 26446 bp, 31 predicted proteins | sample CryGeymet201501t_FD_183990 | JGI IMG/M metagenome (GOLD analysis project Ga0210043, IMG submission 183990) | Groundwater microbial communities from Crystal Geyser aquifers in Utah, USA - Crystal Geyser metaG 2015-01t (SPAdes) (version 2) | ecosystem: Environmental > Aquatic > Deep subsurface >... | reverse complement strand
CCGGGGCCTGAGGTGCCGGGGCCTGGGGGGCCGGGGCCTGAGGTGCCGGGGCCTGAGGTGCCTGAGGTGCCGGGGCCTGGGGGGCCAATTGAGGGCTCTGTTGGTCCCAAAGGATCGCTCGCAGATTCCCAGCCACAGTGGATCTGGTATCAGCGTCTCTTCTTGGAAGTGCGTATCTGTCAAAGTCGGATCGTGTCGGCCTATCCAAGCCGGCCAAGGCCTTCGCCCCTTCTGGATTCGCTGCCGCCCACCGCCTAAGGCCTTCTGGCTGCAGCTTCATCTCGTCGGTGAACTCAAGCCCGAGGTTTTTATTGAAGTCGCCAGGTCTATCAGCAGCACGCTCGACCATGGATTTGGCCTGCTTTGGGGCAAACCCATACGCATTGACCAGATTCGCGGCAATAGTGCTCCTGGCCTTGGCGTTAGAGAATGTGCTTGCTCCACCGAATAGCCCCATGGTCATGAGCGTCTGCGTAGTGGTCTGCAGGAAGGTCTGAGCAGCCTGGTCCCAAGTCATTGGTCCGCTTACCTCAGACATCGCCTGATTGGCGTTATCCAAGAACTCTGTGAGGTTTTCCTCTGCGAGTTCGACTCCAATGTCCTTGAGCACCCGCTTGGCCCCTTGCCGGCTGAAGAGTCTGCCAATGTTTTTCCCGAACAGCAGCTCCTCCTTGCCACCGCCGAGGAGCCTATATGATAGCGCAGCTATGCCAGCCTCGATGGCTGCGGCTCTTCCAACGTAGGTCCACTTGTCAGAGCCAGTCAGACCCGCATTGTCGGCCTCGAATTCCGCCTGGTTGCCTCTTATCGCCCCGAATGCCAATGCTGACGCATAGGCGCCACCACCAGATGCGACGACGGGGATCAAGGTGGTAATAGACCTTGATGTGCCAGCAACCGCGTCCTTCAGCCAAGCATTAGGGTCTCCGGCGTTGGCCATCTGGCCCGCCTGGGCTACATCCTGACTCAACCTGTTGGCTTCCCTAGACAGATCCGACCCAATTACGGCATCGACGGGCCGGGCGAGCAGTGATCCAACGTCAAGCACTCCAGACGCAGCACCGACCATGACATCCCGTAAGACCGTTGGCATGGTTTTTACAAAATTCGCCCTTCGTCTTAGGCTGCGGGCCTCTAGCTCCTGCTTGGCCGTCTCCTGGTCCTCTAGGGCCTTCATAGCCAACCAATCTGTAGCCCACTTCTGCTTCTGGGAGTTAGTCCATGTTGGCTGTGCTTTCAGGATCCTGTAAGGATTGCTGACGCCGAGTCTACGTAACTCGCTGAACTCTATCGGGGATATGTCGCTATAATCCCTAGTAGCCATTATCTCGACCTTGCTGATAAAATTCTTCTGGTTTCTGTTTCTGGAGGAGATGCTTAGCCACACCAGACCTAATAATCCCCTCTTTTTCGGAAATCTCAGCATAGTTTAGGTATTCGCCTGCTCCTCTCCCCGACTTAATGGCATATAGGCGTTTTGCTCTCTTGGAAATCTCCATCAGAAACGGGTCTCCCTCGATCATTGGTGGTATCCCGAGGTCGTCTGCGTATAGCTCCAGTTCCCGCCTGTAGATGTCATCATTTATCTTGCTGATTTCGTCGGAGCCACTAGGTTTTTTGGCAAACAACGCAGACAGCTCTTCGTCCCTTGCCAGGCGCTGCCCCCAAAGAGCATCCCCCAGCCGGGAGACCTGATGGTCCAGTTCTGCGGCACGCTTGGGGGTTATTCCATCTGCACGCCTGAGGCGAATAAGTTCTTGTCTGGCATCGTGTAGTTTCCAATCGTAGTCTTCGCTTGCCCCTTGCGGTGCCGGCTCCGCACCACCAGGTGCCGGCTCCGGACCACTATCATTCATAAGGATCTGCGCCCTTCGCTTCAACATGGAGTTGTCTATCTGGCCGACTAATCCCTGGAGCATTGCTCGTTGCGGGCCATCTGGGAGTTTCCCCGCCGCTGATTCCAACTTCGCTCTCTGTGAGGACATCCTAGCCATCCAATCATCCTCTGCACCACCAGGTGCCGGCTCCACACCACCAGGTGCCGGCTCCGCACCACCAGGTGCCGGCTCCGCACCACCAGGTGCCGGCTCCGCACCACCCACCCCTGCGTCTCCAGCCCCATACTGGCGGATCTTATCGAGGTAATACTCAAGCCTGTTCTGGTCCACCACTTTTGTCTCAGGGTCTTCCGCAAATTTCAGCGCAGAGGAGAAGACGGCATTCCTGTCTTTCCATGTCATTTCCCGCTCTGGCGGGTTGTTCAGGGGCTTCCCGAACGTTATGGCCCCATCCTTGCGGATGAGGGGGTAGATGAGACCTGTCTTCTGGTCTGTGTGTGTGGCCTGGCGGAATTGCTCTGCCGGCGTCAATTCCCTCGGCTGCTCGACCGGTTGGATTCCAGCCCTCTTTGCAACAAATCGCCTTCTGATCTCGGCTTTGTCCGCATCTGTGAAGTCTGGACTGGCCATGGCCTGGGCCTCGGCATTGGCCAGTTGCTCAAGGTCCGCCCGCTGCTTCGTCGTGTACTCGAAGGCGAAGTCCTGCTGCCTTCTGCCCTGCGCAGCCCCTGCCAGCGAATCTTGCAGCAAGGCGTTCAGCCTCATATTGTCCTGCTGATACTGGTTCGCCTGAGCCGCTTGCTGAGACTGGGCATTAGCCTGCTGCCTCGCCAAGTCGTAGGCCATCTTGCCCGAGTTGATGGCAGAGCCGCCCCTCGGTGGGACGCCACCTCCACTCTGCGCCACGCCTTGGCCAGAGACAAAGGCAGCCTGCAAGAACGCTGCGGGGTTAACCCCATGCTTTACTTCAATAGGCATTCTGGCGCCCCCAATAGGTGCAGAGCAACGCTCTACAGAACTCCAGTGGTTAGACTGTAATTGTAAATGCTAGTGGAAATAAATGGGATAAATCCAAACTCCTGCACGCCAACAGACAGATCGGCTCCGGGCACAAATACATTCGCGTCGTTATTCCTGTCGTATTCCATCATGAAACCGATTCTGAAAAATCCTCCACCACTGCCAAGCGTGGCTGCTGGTATCGAGAACGAAAATGCACCCCAGGAAGCTTGATGCTCATACAAGACAGCAGAGGAAATAAAATCATCGTAATTATACGCGCTAGTGACATTCAAGACTAACATCTTGACATTAGCTAGCGCCAATTCAATCGGGGTAGGCCCCGGCGATATCAAGAGATTCTTATAAGCGTATTTCTCCGCTGAAGCCTCATCGGCGTAGAAGACTCCGTCTGATACCCCATTCCATGTTGCTAGGTTGAACTCCAGGGCGCTCCTGCCTACCGAATACTCATAACCCAACGAATTAGCATTAAACCTAGGTTGGCTGTTAAACCACCCACGCATGACTGCGTTCAGATTTGGGGGGGAATCAGGAGGTATCCCCATATCCGGGATGCCAGGAAACACCTCGACATAGCTAACAGCCTCGGCATTCAGGCTGGACCTAGCCGCAGAATAGTAGTTCAACAGCTCTTGGGTATTGTGTGGGTTGAAGGCGTCAAGCACCAGACCTGTGTCTGACGACTTCACATCTCTAGTTGCGTATTTGAATGGCAACTCGCCTGGCGTTCCCGGACAGCATAATGAGTTGTACCCCTTGCCCGTAGCTGGGTTGTACCCAATCCGCCCGCTCGAATTGCAGTCTCTCCATCTGGTCGGGCTCATGCGCACTCCTCCACGGGGAAGAAGAAGTACCATGCCCCTGCCACCAAATGCAACACAACCCGAGTGTCGGCAATGATCCCAGTGGAGAGATTTAGTTCCGTCGCAGAACCTGAAGCAGGACCGGCGCCAAGGGCTAGGGTCCAAGTGTAGACCCCAGCCCCTACTTCGGCCGCAATGTCGGCGACGACCGTTGTCTGGACCCCAGATTGACGCCATGCCCTTCCAGCGGCGTTTACGTCCTCCCAACGACAACTCAGTGCAGCGCTGACAAACACCGGGCGCTGCACAGCCAAAATCGTTTCCCCCCGGGCGTAGGGGTTGAGAATTTGGATCTCGGTGTCATGAGTGCCAGCATCGATAGCAGACTGAGCTGCAGAGGAACTTGGGTAGTCACCTTCGACTCGTGTCCTGGCATTACTGCTGGTGAAGATGTGGGTCCAGCCGTCCACTGCGGCGCCACCAATGCTGGCCACGTCAAAGAGGGAGCGGCGGAGCGCAAATGGCTTGGCGATGTTGACCGAGACCGAATCGCCCACTGTCGCCTTTGCCACGTCTTCGATCAAAACGTCAAGGCGCGTCCTCTTGCATTTGATGTAATCGGCGTACTCCGTGACCACCATGAAGACATCAAGCCCATGGAGTACGCTCTCCATTGAAAGGTGCCGGCCCGTCCTCGGGTTGAATGGCGTCTTCCCATGGCCGAACGGCCTGGAAGGCAAGCCTTGGGGGAATGAGTAGATGTCCGCATTGCTCATCCGTCACCTTTCTAGGGTGTGAAGCTCTGCGGAGCACCGAGCCCAAGGCTCGAAGCGATCTGGCCAACCTGCCCCAAGTCCGGGTAGCTGTCAGAGCGACGCTCTGCGAAGTTGCACAGGGCCTGCAGCACGGCATTTCTACCAGCGAGTCTAGAGCTCACTGCCTCAGACAGAGCCGTGCGCAATCTATCTCTGGCTGCGAGGATTCGAGAGCGCATAGCGACCTTCTGCTCGTAGACCCGATGCTTGTTGGCCAGTTCCTGCTGGGTGATCTTGTCCTGGAGATCGTCAAGGGCCAGAGTCCGCTCACGCTCAATCCCGACCGAAACGCTCGCCCAGACCGTCGAGTTGTACATGCCCCTGCTCACCAAGTCCTGCTGAAGAGAGGTGAGTTGGGCGTCAAAGCGGTTGTTGATCTGGGTCGTGAGGCTGGTCCCGTAGTCTCCGAGATAGTCGTCAACAGCTGCGGCATGAGTCGTATGGTCGGATTCGATGTTGGTGATGAGCGCTTCGACCAGGGCTTCCCATGTCGCATCGTCAGCATCCAGGGAGACAAATTCGTCCTCGGCCTTGTCGAGCATGGCAGAGTAGAGCGCCACCAGGTCGTCGTAGCGCTGGTCATTGATGTCACGGCCTTCGTTATAAGCCGTGACGTAGCTGGAAATCAGGTTGGTCAGAACCTGCTGCGGGTCAATGCGCTTTCGACGCAGACCGTAGCTCACAACCCCGTAGGCATTAGTCGAAGTGAGATAGACGCGCCAGCCCTGGGCCAGCATCCAAGCGAGGGCATCCTCGGATAGTTGGACAAGGCCAGAGTCTTCGGTGACGTACCAATTTGAGATTGTTGGTACTGTCTCGTCAACCGGGTCGGTGTCAGTCAGGTACAGGGCTGGATTGATCTTGTCCATTATTTGCCCCACAGCTCTATCAAGAGGATTCCGGCAGAGTAGGTGGCGTCGGAGTCGCCGGTGCCAGCCACCAAGTAGAGGTACTTGGTGTCTGCCGGAAGGGCCGTCAGAATGACAATGGAGCCAGCAACGAGATTCCCAGAATTGCAGAGCTGCGTAGATGTCAGACCTGAAATCGCCGTGTCCTCAGTGCCAGTTGCTTCGGTCGCAGCGTAGAGATCGATGTCATCATCGCCAGTGACAGGCGTTTCCAGGCAAGTAACCCTGCCTGCAACAATGGTCCCGTTCTTCGCTGCAGTGATCTGCCCGATGTGGCAGTTGGCGGCTGCTGCATCACCGATTATGTCGTCTGCGGCTCCGCCACTATTCAGACCAGCCAGGTCAATGAAGATCGTCGTCTTGAATAGGCCCCCGGCCCTTTCGACGGAATGTTCCAGCGAGGCTGCCAGTGATGCCCCAGAGCCTTCAACCATGTCAGCCAGAACCACAGGGCCCGCTACCAGATCACCACCAGAATCCAAAACCAACGCCTTCGAGACTGCAGACGTGCCAGGGGTCACGCTGGCAAGGACGCTCGCAGCGGAGTCAACATAGGCTTTGACGCTCTGCTGGGTCGGCACCTTGGTTGCCAGGTCGCTTCCCATCGCGTCTTCATCAACCACCCATCCGTAGGTCGAAACGTCCGTGACCGCCACGATTTTCGCCAGGATGTAGGTCCACACTCTCGAAAGAGCGCTCTTCCTGTTGGTGCCGCTGGCGCCGTCATCGACAATCAAGAGGTCAGCGTCTGCCAGGTCTGCGCCTATGTCTAAAGCCCCGTCTATGTCCAGGGTCGTAATGAGTCCGGTGTACACCAGGGAGTCCGCATAAGCCTTGACGCTCTGCTGGGTCGGGACTTTGGTTGCCAGGTCGCTACCCATGGCATCCTCATCGACCACCCACCCATAGGTCGAAACGTCTGTGACTGCCGTCAGCAGGCTGAGGATGTAGGTCCACACCCTGGAAAGAGCGCTCTTGCGCTGCGCTGTACCTGCGGCCCCATCGTCCACGAGGATGGTGTCAGTGCCTTCGAGCGCTGCGCCGATGTCCGTCGCGTCGTAGACAATTGTCTCCATCTCGCCGCGCACCGCAGCTGTTGTCGGGACCGCAGTGTCAACCCCAGCCCCGCTGAAACCCGTCGTGCTTAGCACGACCGTTGGGCCTGCCTGCAAAACCCCAGAACTCGCCCATTGCGCTAGGTAGTCTGTGGTACCAGAGCCGCTGAGAGAGGCGCCAATGTAGGTGCTGATCTGAGAGAGCGTGAGCTTCTTCTCTACTCCGCCCTGGATGCAATAGAGCACGTCTGTGGCGCCTGCAGTCGTCACAGCGCCAAGAGCCGTCACATACGCTTTCAGGGACGTGTAAATCAGGGTTGACAGGTCGCTGATTTGGATGCGCTTGCCAGTTGTCCCCTGAGTAACGAGAAGGTAATCGGTGGTTGAGATTGTGCCGCTGCCGTCAGAGAGATCCGAAACGTCCAGGATTGCTGCTTCAATCGTGGCTCGTACCAGTTCTGCTAGATAGGCCAGCGTGACAGTCTTCTGTGTGCTGCCGTCGAGCAGAGGGACCAGGTCTGCGGTGTCTGGGCTTGTCTCTGGAGTCTTCGCCCACATGATGGCAAGTGCGTAGGCCACCACAGTGTCAATGGGGACAGGCTTGAACACCCCATCTGTGCCATCAAGGATGTAAAGCGCGTCGTCAGTGGCCACGGCAGACCCTGCGGAAATCGCCTCGATGTTGTCCAGGATGTATGCGCTCAAGGCCGCAGTTGTGACGCTTCGAGGCGCTGCGCTTTTCGAGACTGGGATGATCTCAGTGCCGTCTGGTGTTGCTGGCGTGACCGCCGTAATCAAGACACCCATTACCGGATCCTCCCCAGTTGACGAGCCACGGCTGAGACCACTTCAAAGCTCCACTGCGTAGCAGAGCTGAGCCAGAGAACAACCCATGCCCCGCGAGCCCGAGGTCTTACCACCCGGTTGCGGAGGTCTGTGGTCCAAGACCCACTGGCGGAAACACTCTCAACAGGGTCGCCGGCGATCACGTTTTCAACGTCTGCGAGAGCGAGAGAGGCAGCCTCTTGCGCGCTGCTTCCCATGACCACCCGCCATGTTACAGAGCCGCTGGCCACCAGGTCAACGACTCCGTGAAGCTCAGCCAGCATAGAGTCCTTCGTGTCTTGAGCCGCAAGGCGGAATGGACCAATCAGGACGTGAGAGGCAATCGCAGTGCCGTCGTCATTGGCTGCGGACTCGTCAAAGATCCTGAGATACCCGTCCTTGCACCCAATCACGACATTCCCGACGCCATCCGGCCTGTAGCTTGCGGCGCAAAGCGGTTGGTGATTTGTCTGGAGAAGGACCGGCCACATAGCCCTGTTCTCAACGTCCAGCCACCAGTGAGTTCCATCCCCGCTGCTCGGGGTGATGAAGAGATGGAAGCCTCGACCCTCGGTGTCGTAAGCCATTGAGATCGTGTTGGTGCTCGTGCTCAATTCACGGAGTTCGTCTGGCACCCTCGATTCGCTGAATCTCGTCAAGCCCTGCCCTGGAGACCACAAGTAAACGCCGTCGGTGCTGAGGAACGCCAGCAGCCCCTCGGGGGATAGTGCCCAGGCATTGTGTTCAATGATCCCGACGCCTATGGCGACGTTCTCAATGCGTCCAGTCGCAGGGTCTCCATGAAGAGCCCAAAGCGTGTTTAGTGTGGCCATGAGGAGGATTTTGTCCCGAATGGGGACAAACGCTGTGCAGATCTCCCCAACCCTTCCAGCGAGCTCTAGTTGGCCAGCCACGGCCTTGCCAGTGTCGGAAGCCTCAGCCCCAAAATCCCAATCTGTTGGGTCTCCCAGCCTGGATGCGTACCAGATATGGTCCTCCCCTCCTAGAATCATGCGGTCTCTGTAAAGAGCGACCAGCGTCTGGCCTGTCGGCACCGTGCCGGCAGTTGCGATCACGGTCTCGACCACAGAGGTTGCCGGGTCGTAGAATTTCAGGGCCGTGTCGGCAAGGTAGACCTTTCCAGCCCGAGAAACTCCCTTGATCGCCCCGGTGGAGACACCACCTGGGAAGTAGATTGTCTCGCCGTCATCCCACAAGATCTCCTCGCCATCTGGCCACAGGAGTGCTGGGGGGTCCACCACCGCCGCTCCCGCTCGAACGAAGCCAAGGGTGCCGTCAACCACATAGACAAGGTCGTATTGCCTGTCCCCGTCAGAGTCAACGTAGTGGACCGGGAAGACAGCAGTAATGCTCGCCCCGAGATCCGTGCTGACCAATTTTGAAAGACCTGGTCGAGATCCGCCGCGCTCTCTTCGCTCCAGCGTCCCCATGCCTCTAACATTGATGGCCCAGGGGGATGAATATGGCCGTGTCTGCTCGCGATATCCCCTCAGCCGGGAAACCCCGGCCATGGGGAACACGAGGGACTTGACCACGCTGCGCATTGCCTACTTGCCCCACAGTTCAATGAGGAGAATGCCGGCGGAGTAGGTTGCGTCCAAGTCACCGGTACCCGCCACCAAGTAGAGGTACTTGGTGGTGGCGGGGAATGCCGTCAGCGGAACCACGGTCCCGGCAGCCAGGTCTCCCGAGTTACAAAGCTGGGTGGCGGTCAGACCACTGATTGCCGTGTCCTCCGTGCCGGTGGCCTCGGTGGCAGCATACAGGTCGATGTCGTTGTCACCAGTGGCAGGCGTTTCCAGGCAGGTGATTCTGCCAGCCACAATGGTCCCATTGACCGCAGCGAGGATCTGCCCGATGTGACAGTTGGCAGTATCAGCCTGGCCAATGATATCGCCTGCAGGCACTCCACTGTTCAGCCCTACCAGGTCAATCAAGATCTTCGTGTGGAACAGGCCACCAGAGCGCACAACCGAGTGCTCCAGAGAAGCGGCAGCGGATGCACCAGAGCCTTCGGCCATGTCGGCCAGAATCACAGGGCCTGCCGAGATGTCACCACCAGCGTCCAGCACCAGGCCGAGCGATGGAGCCGACGTTCCGGGGGTTACGCCATCCAGCACATTTAGCTCGACGGAGCTAGCCGTGACCGGAGCGTTGTCATTGGCCTGATCCGTGAGCATCACATTCGCCGTAGCGGCACCAGGGTCCGGAATGCTGATGACGGATGCCTGCCCCATAGCTGCGGGCTTGAGCGTGACGATGGTATCGGCGTCCTGATCGGCGCAGGACAGGGTGAACTTGCCCTTCGCCGCGGTCGTGGGGAACACATCCACGGATCCTGCAACACCAGAGGAGCCAGCGTCGAGGTTGACACCATCGAGGTTGCGGAAATCCCCAATGTCCTTGTTCGCATCGACCACAACCGCCATGCTGGCAGTCACGGTCCCCGCCACGGCGCCAAGCAAAGCCTCTTGAGCGGCGCTCAGGGATGCCACAGGATTGAATGTACAGCTTTCGACGCTGCCCTCGTTGACGTACAGTGCCGTACCCTCTGCGCCGTCCACGTGCGAGAACACGCAACCAATCTCGTACCCTGAAGAGCCAGCAGTCGGCACAGTCTCACCATGGGCGAACAGTAGTCCCGTCACGATTGCTGGGTCTGGTGGCGTCTGCTTTAGCAGTGCCGCAATTCTACCCTTCATCCTTGATCTCCTCTTAGTCTATGGAACTTTTATTCCGGGGTTCAGTCCCCCCAGTTTGGCTGCCCAAGCCGAGTGCTGCCCAGCCGTCCAGCCGTCTTCGACCCTGGGCGTAAGACGCCGCAATTCCCTCTCGACCGCGTCAACTCTCCCCACGAGAATCAGGAGTTTGGCCTCCACCTCGGGGTGCGAGATCGGCCCATCTATGTGCTTCACTAGCAGGTTTTCGAGCCGTGTGATCGCCTCCTTGTTATTGGCGACGTACACCATCTTGGCGTTTAGTTCGGCCAGCTCCTTTCTCAGGGCGTCGAGCTGGACCCACACCGTTGAGAATGCCACGAGGCAGGCACTCAGGATCCCCAGGGGTTTCCCGGCCTTCAAGATCTTCTCTACCCCATCTGCCCTAGCAGACGGCTTCTCTTCAGCCATTCTGGGCATCCTTCTGCTTGTCCTCGACCACTTTGGACAGCGCCTGTTTGATGGCTGCTGGATCCTCCTTGGCCAAATCCGCCAGGCGGAGCATTCGGTCGAGGGCGACGGTCGCTTTGCTCGCCGATTTGCTCGGATCTTCAGGACCCACTAGCCCTTCAGCGTAGCGCACAGCGTCGACCAGGTAGGGCCGCCAGCGGTCGTAGATACGCTGCCAGGCCGGCTGGAGCGTGAACAGCTTTCGGAGCAAAGCCCCGAGGATAGCGGCGACAAGCATGGCGCCGACGGGGGAGTTGCAGAATTCCCAGATGGCCTCACTCACTCCCCAGCCTCCCCAGCTCGCGCTCTGCGAGCTGCGTGAGCGCGCTCGCCCCAGCTTTTGCCGCTATGCTGGCCAGCTCTCGGCCCACATCGGCGAGGACCTGCCACGTCTGCTCCACCACCATAGCCGCATGCGTGCTAGTCGTAGACCCGATCCGGCGCAGGCCGGCCGCGCACAGCTCCTCGGTGCGCACGTCCTCGGGGGTGAGCGATCCGACCAGGCGCCTGGCCTCGCAGCTCGCGATGTCCGAGGCGTACCGGATCGCGCGCATGCGCGCGGCCTGATTGATCCCAGATCCCGCCAGAGACTCCAGCTGTGCCGCGAGTCTGGCAGGCACGGCCCTGATGGCCGATTGAAGCTCGTCTGTCATACTTCCACCCCCGAGCTGGCGGCGGCGATATCTCGGATCTCCCGCCAGATGTCGGCACCAGGGCGCCTGTACCAGTTCTGCGGCCGTCGGTCCCAGGCGAAGGCCAGGAGCCGGATCAATTGCTCGTGGTCGACGACGGGGCTCATTGGTCGGCCTCGATACCGAGCAGCGACTCGAAGGCCTCCAGGCCCTCGCGCCAGTCCTTCAGGAGCATCAGCTCCAGCTGTCGGTGCTCCGGCAGCAGCAGCGTATCAGCCTCGACGTAGCGCCACAGCTCAGGGGCCAGGGCGTTGTAGATCCCGCGCTCGGACTCGATATAGGGGCGGCAGGGCTCGCCCAACTCGCAGCCGCTGAGGGCTATCACCGCCAGTAGCGAAGTGATGAGGACGGCCACAGAGAGCAGCTGGCGAATCGCCTGTGCAGTAGTCGGGATCATTGCACACCTCCATGCAGGGCCATATCGTGCGGCACCCTAGGCGTCTTCTGGATTGCAGCTACGGTGCCAGATGCATCACCGCCAGCACGGGCCAGCGCCGCTGCGACCTGCAGCGCCATAGACCGCAGGCGTATGTCGCTGCAGCCTGGGCAACCGTCTACGACCTCGAGCGTTCTCATCGCGTGCCTCCCGGCCTATTGTCGTAGAGGCTCATTGTGTCGCCCGCCTCGAAAGCTCAGCCCTCACCTCGAATGGCAGGCTCGTGTCTTTGGCTGCTTCGGTTGCGGCCAGCCTTGCCAGGGCTTTGGTTTGCTCTGCCTCTGCGAACGCTGAGGCCCGGGCTGTGGCGGAATCTGGGTGCTCTGTTACGGATTGGCCAGCCAACACGAACTTGGTCCAGATCGGATCAGGCAGCACACCATCCCAATCCACGCGCACTAGGTCTTTTCTAGGCTGAGGATCGGGCTGTCCAGCCAGGTGGAATAGTAGCACGACGCCATTCTTGTCTATCCAGGCGTAATTCATGCTGCTGCTCCCCTGATTATTTCGATCACCTGCCGGCTCTTGAGCATTGCTGATGCGAGCTGCCCAATCACCTGTAGATGCGTGATCCCAGCGCTCAGATCAGCCCCAGCCTTGGTGATATGTCTCCGCTCCGTAGCTCTTACAGATGATGCAGCATCGTCTACATTCTTGGTTTCGGTGAACATACAAGCCAGTGATCCATCGACGCTCAACCCAACCGTCCCCTCCCAATGACTATCTTTGGATGCTATCACAGCTGCTACTGAGGGCTGCGTGTTATCAGCTGATCCAGCTACCGTCGTGGTGCTACGAGTGTGATACTCATTGCCGCCCTGATAATTGGCAGCTGTTTTGTCTTGGTTGATTGCCAGGTTCACAGAGCTGGCCCCCGTCGCATAATTGCTGTAGCTACCCGACATTCGTATTGTGTCGATAGCCAGCATCGGTGGTGATATGCGTATCTCTGGGAAATCTGTCAGTGTTACGTCGGAAGACTGGCCGATCACCTCTGGGCTGATTGTGACCCAGGTTCCTTCGACATTGCAGCGCCATCGCTTGCGCTGATTGACGTTGACGTAGGTGGCCGCATTGGCGGAAAGACGTGTGAAATTGTCTCCAGAAGCGGGGAACACGGCCAGCACGGCCGCACCATTATTGAGCACTTCGAATTCAGCGCCAGCTGTGGCGGCCGGTGCTAGCACGGCGTCATCAGCAGTTGCGCAAGTTGCGATAATACTGACCACTGATACCAATGGTGTGGCATTGCCTTGGTCTTGGTTCACATCTGCCGCAATACCTGTAGCAATTGTGTCGATGCCAGGGGATGCAGACGCGTCGATCAGCGCCTGCACCTGCGCTTCGTCGAGCCCACTACCGCCTGAGTTGTAGAGGCTCATGCTAGGCCACCTCCTCGGCGATCGCCACGTAGTTCTGCGCGGCCGCCGAGCCGATCAGATACACCAGGGCCGGGCTATTCACCCTCAGCGTAAGGGATTGCCCGGCCCTTAGCCTGAATCCGCTCGTAGAGGCGCCGGCGTTGGCCGTGATCGAGGCAGACTCCCCGACATAAACCGAACCGGTATTGTCGTCGTCGGCTTTGATAGTCAGTGGTCCAGCTAACGCAACGGCTGTGTCAATTGCGGCTGCTGTGCCAGTAGCGGCAGCACCAGCCTTGCGGTAGATGCCAGACCAGATCTCGCAAGTGTATCGAAAATTCCTGTCTTTGGGCTCTGTTGTCGCAGCATTCAGGGTTGTGTCACTCATGAGAAGCCCCCTAATAAGTGTCACCCTTGTAGGTGATGTCGTACCCGATCCCGGTATCGCCATGTCTTGGGACGATTGCGCAATCTGAAGAGTGGTCGCCCATGGCCCCGAAATGCCTGGCCCCTAGCCTTCTGTCCTGCTGAATCGCAGAGACAAGCATTCTGCCGAAGTCTTCGCTATGAATGCCCTTCTCGTCGTTCGCACGCTGCTCAGCAACTGCTAGGCATGAGGCGATCAACAGTTCCGCATGACGCATTCCACCAAGTGGATAGACATTAGTGCCATCCAACTTGCCAGAATAGGCTTCGTATCGGTAAGTCAGAACATAGGTTGCATCGGGGATCGGCCACCAAGCCGCTTCAAGTTTTTGGCCCTCGCCTTCAACTTGAGCCTTATGCCTGATTCTAACCACCTGCGGCGGGCCTGTGTCCTCGGACCTAGAAAGCAGAGACTGGTATCTATCCTCGCTTACTTGAACAATCGAGCGGCGGTGCTCAGTCTCATCGAAATGAAACCCGCCCAATACCCTCCCACAGCCGTCAGGTAGGTCTTGGGCTGCGTCATCCGCAGCAGTACTTAGACTTGTTACAGGCTGAAGAAATGACCACTGGTATCCGGCTTCAGCCCCCTGCGCAGCAGGGGGATAGTAGAAGCGGCGAACCCCAGCCTGAACATACCTATCAAGCTCAGCGAGCTGTGCGGCTGTCCACGCAGCATCGTCCACCCCGTAACCAACGTAGGCTGCAACCTCGGCCAGGAGGTCGCCGTAAGTTATGGAAAGTTCAGATTCGGCCAATTTGCATCCTACTTGCGCTTGTAGATAGACATCACCGTCGCGAAACCTTCTGAAGATAGTCGGCCGGGGCTCAACTTGTCTTTGACGCGCTTGAAGTCATTGTATACCTGCACCAGATCGTCTGGCAAGCGGCCAATGAAGCCCAGAGCTTGGAATATGCCCAAGGCGAACTCATCGACGCGCACCTCGATCTCATCTTCAGCCTTTACAGGCCCCTCCTCTTTGACTGAGCTTGACGACTTTGCCATCGGCTTCCCCTAACGGTGATTGCTACGAGATTGGCCGGCAGGGGCCGGCCAATCAAAAGTGACTACGCCTGGGCCGCTCCACCAACGAGGTCTTGGGCGAACCAGCGAGCGCCATGGAATTCCAGGTAGCATGCATCTGCAGCCGCATCGATCGCATTGACCTCCGCCAGTGCCGTCGACCCATCGATCTGGATGCCATTGGTGGCCAGGTCGACGGTGAAGTCACTGGTGGTGAGAGCGCCAAGCAGGATAAACGCCTTCCTGTCGCCAGGAACCACTCCCTGCGCGAAGGTGATATCCACGTCGGCCGCAATGGTCAAACCGCCACAAACATAGGAGACACCTCCGGTCATGTAGGGCATTCCAACCTTGCCAGCATTTGGGATGTTGAGGAACTCAACCCCCCCGCTCTCTTCGCCGTCGAGCAGGTCGCAGATCGCCGTCGGGTTGCCGGTATAGGCATATCCAGTGCAGGTGCAGGCGCTCGTCGGAGTCGCCACCGCCCCAGCTGAGATAGAAAGGACGAGAACTGTGCCACTGGTGATCGAGGCAATGGTGTACTTGCCAGGCACCACGGTATCGGTCCCGTCGTCCTCGCCACCCAGAATGACAACCGTGTCTCCGGCTGCCAGGCCAGTAGTGTCTGACACAGTAAGCGTGACACCATCGCTGGCCAGAGACCAAGCTCCAGCCATTGACGCCTCTATGATCGCAGTTACGGTTTGGCGGGGAATGACACTTCCGCGCCCGACGTACTTGCCGGTGTAAAAGCGACCACCATCGGTCCCACTTCCGCCAGAGGCTCCCTGGTCGTACTTGCCTGCGACGCAGAAGGTCAGCATCCCAGTGTTGATTACGGTGTCAACCGCAAGCGCAACCGGCACACCCTTCGATCCTGGGCAGTAGATTTCGATGAACTGGCCAGTGCTTTTCGCGGAATAGCTCCGCACAGCGACACCAGCGAAGTCCTTGTTGTTCGAAGGGCTGGGGCGCTCAACGCGATTCGCCCTTGAGGAGTCTGCGTCTGCGGCAGTGCCGTAGTCAGAGTTGTAGCAGACTGCCTCGCCCTTCTTGAGCGCATCGGTGCCGCTGTACCAGACGAACTTGATTTTGTGATCGCTCCCCGCGATAGGGGAGTTGACGCTTTGGTCCTGAGACATTGTGTTTCTTTCTCCCGTGGCTTCAATTCAACTGAAGGTGGATTGCCCTACTTGCGGGGCAATCCTACTACGCCTTATAAATCACACACTGCCTCCGGGGATCTGTGCAGATCATGTTGAGGGAAGCGTCCAAGTCAACCCTGCGGACCAAGTGCTTTCCGGGCACCATGTATGGGGCGGAAAGATTGTTCTCCCACCCCGACATGACGCCAATGGCCAACCACTTCCAATCCAACATGTAGATGGGGTCGGCAGCGTCATCGTCGAGATGGGGGGCATAGGTGAGCGCGGTGCCCTTGAAAAGTACCCGACCTCCCTTGCTGTCAAGGTCGTTACCGAGGTTCATGTTCTGGTCTTCACAGATCTCTTCCAGCAGGCCAATTGTGTCGCTGTTGGCGTAGATGCCGTTTTTCATGGAACCAAGCATGGGCTCGGAATGCATGACGGGAGAACGGAACCGGCTTTTGCGATGGGCTGTGCGCATTTTCCGCAGCAAGTCGGTCTTGGTAACGCTTGCGTAGGATGCAGACCAGTTCGCGAACCGGGGGTAATTCGTGGTCGAGATTCCGGCGCGCCCACTAGTGAATCCAGCCGGGTCGGCTCCGGTGAACCCCTCGGTTGCGTTCCTTGTCACCCAGTACGCCAGACCATACGGGGTCTTGGTATCACTGGAGTCGTCAGGCTTGCCCCAAAGGATCTCTTCGAGCAACTCATAGAAAGAGACCATCATCGCTACATAGCGAGTCTTGACCAGGTCAACGATGGCCCTACCACCGCGCTGGAAGGCCTTCTCGCGCTGATCGTAGATGTAGTGTGCATTCAGATGGCGGGGCGATACCTGACCCTTGACCATCGTGTCGTTCAGGGCAGAGCCGTCAGTCTCGTAAAGGCCAACCGTTCTGGCGCTATGGTTGTGGTCCATCTGGGCATTGAACTCCCAGTCGTTGCCACCATCGAACTGTTTTTGCCGCCCCTTCCACATCTCTCGGACGGCGACATGGTCAACCAGGTCCGTTTGCATGTCGACGAAGGCGCCTAGCTTAATGAACTTGCTCTGCGTAAGCAGAACAGCGTCATCGATTTCGCTGAATGCGAGTCCCGACATTGTGATCTCTCCCTACCTTCCTCTTCAGGCGCCAATAGCGCCAGGTTATGAGAAATACTTGCGATCGATCTCTGCGGCAGTGTCCTCAAATACGTCAGCCCTCGGCTTCACACGATTGCTTGAGGGCCTGTTGATCCTCTGCCCACTTCGCCTTTTCGCAGCATCTCTGTTGGCTTCAGCCCGAGCGGACTTCATCTCGTCACCCAGGACCAGCTTTGCCGCCTCGCTGAAAACCTCCTGTTTAGGAATGTCGTGCCCGGTGGCATTGTAGCCTGCCGTCAACATGTCGAACTTGAGGCGAACTGCTGTCTCCTTGGTGGAGTCTCCACCCGTCAAGTCTTTCATGCCCTCAAGCTGATCTCCGACCCAATCGCCAACGGCCTGCGTTCGCATGCCTTTGATTGTGTCTTGCTGAGCGCGGATGATCTCCTTCATGGCCTTGAACCCGCTGACGATCTGCTCGTCATACTCGTCTGGGTCAAGGTCAGGGATCGAGGCCACGGGATCAGCGTCTTCGCCGTCTTGCGTCGTCTTGGCACTAATCTTGCCGACGCCATCCTGGCTACTCATTCCCTCCAGCCTATCACACATGGATAACAGAAGGGACTTGCTCTGGAAGCTCTTGGCCTCGGAAACAGAGAGACCGGCCTTTACGGCCCTTTCTATGTCCGGATCTGATATTGGGGGCGCCTCGCTTTCCGGCCTTCCCCCCTCCTCAAGAGGAGCCTCAGTGTCCTCAAGATCCTCATCAACGGCAACTGCCGATTCTTCCTCTTCTCCAGCGGGTTTCTTCGAAGAGGAAAATTCGACCATCGCCTCTTCTACGCTGGCGTCAATTTCATCAACCAAGCCGCCAGAGGCTTTGGGCTCCGCTTTCGGCGAATCCGTTTCGATCTGTCCCAACGTCTCTTCCTCCACTCTTAGTAGTAGGCACTTCGGTCAAACAGGCCCCTAGCCTTTAGCGCTCTTTTTCTATGTTGTGCGTCCAGATAAACTGGATTCCCGTCTCGGGTCACCTCCGTTGGGACTCCGCTTTCGGCGAGTCTCCTACGAAGCTCTTCGGCGTCAACGGCATTCACACCACTGGCCAAACACTCCATGGGCCAGCCAATTGAAGAGGGGATAGACGGCATCTCTGCCCTGTAGTCCCGTATAGCGACACCAAGGCCTTCAAGGTCTATCCTCTGTGGGGCATTCCCCATAGGGAAATCACGCTCTATAACCTTTCCGTTCTGCAGCCTGTAGCAGTAGATCGTCATGAGATTGGCCTGCCAACTGTAGCCGCCTCGCTACTCTGGACGTTTCCGCCCAGAAGCAGCCTCGACATCACGTCATCCTTACCAGAGCGAGTAGCGCCGGGCCTGTTCACCCTCTCATACGTTCTGGTCGTATGAGAGGGCTTGAACGATGGCTGTGGGCTTCCGCCCATAGGCCGGCTCTGCTGCTGGGGGCCTCCGAAGACTACGATCTCTTTGATTTCCTCGACATTCCCCAGTTTCCCCACCAATTCCAACAGCTTCTTGAAATCGATTGAGCCACCTTGCTGCTGAATCATTTCCATGGCTGGGAATACAAAGCGCTCAAGGGCCATGCCGATTTTCTGTAGCTTCAGCGCTGGCGTGTCTGCCTGCAGAGAGTAAGCGTCGAGCTTGATGTTGTAGTCGAGGAAATCGCCTTCTCGCGTTTCCTTCGACCACTCGCGCCTCAGAACAATGTCGGAGCCCTCTACCGGCTTTTGGATTGTTCGGGTCCGCATAGGGTCGGTCCACTCGTACCAAGCCAACGACTTGAACACGGACTCCACAAAGTAGGTGTTCTCCGATATCCAATAATCGAGTCGAGCATTGGCAGCGTCGCTAATCAGCTGGTCCTGCTTCGCCGTCTCGGATTGGGGAGAGAGTCCACCTAGCGCATCGAGGTTGCCCGCAAAGTAGGAGAACATGTCCCGCGTCTGCAGGAAGAAGGCCAAGCTCGCCTGGTCGATCCCCCCCACAGAAATCATCTCCGGCTTCGCTCCGCTGTAGCGAATGCCTTCGCCGTCAGACGCTTTTCTCAGCGCCTCAACGCTTTCGTCATTACCACCTGGAAACGCTGCAATGGTTTTCCTTGCGTCAGCCTGGCGCGCGAGCTTCCGGAATACCGAGTTGGCCAGCTCGTGAAGATCGATCCACAGCGAAGCAGGTGGGAGCGGCAAAAGGTTCCCCGGAACATCCGAGAAACCAAGCGTGAAGTATGGCCCATGCTCTGGCCCATCCCAAGGAACAACGCGGAAGAGTTTCCGGCTCTTCACACCATAAGTCACCATTTGGTTGCTTCCTGGCAACCAAACGTCACGCATCCAGACTTTTTCGGAATAGAGGTCGGCGCCTTCGTCTACACTGATCCCCTCGGCCCTGGCCTCGCCCTGGTCGCCAGTGACAGTGTGCTTGTCTGGCTCGATTTCTGAGGGGCTGCCATCTTCATACATGGCTCTGGCGTCATCGATCGAGAGCCAATAGTCGTTCCCCTCGAACTGAATCCCTGATCGGGATTTTGCGCTCATGTCCAAAAAATAATCATCGAGAGTCACGACGTCGACGAACGACTCGCCAACATCGTGGCCCATGTAAGACCTTTGCCCAGAGCAGATCCCCACCTTGACGACACCAATGCCAAAGATCGCCTCCAGGACCACTCGGCGCAAGACCTTGTGCAGGCCAATCTCTTCTGGAATCTGATTCAGAGCCAATTCCATGTTCTTTGCGAATGGGCGCATTGAATCGTCAATGGCGGAAACCATGACTCGCGGGGACCGCGCCGCCAGCCTACTGACATAAATAGTCACAGCCAATTCAAGCATGTTGGTAGGCACCCGCATATCTGCCGGGTTCTTGAAGTAGTGGGAGCCTACAAACTGACGAACCATGTCGACCCGCTGTTTTCGCGGCTGTTCGAGCTGGCGAACAGACCAATCTACTGCAGTTTGAAGCCTTTTGAAATCCACTGAGTGCCCTAGTATCCAATCAGGTCAAATACAGAGTAACTACCAACCTTCTCCCAAACAATCCAACTTGCGCGAATTTTGATACTCCTCCCTCTGTTTCCTCCTCCATGAGAGAGAACCAACTGGGTCTGAAGGCTCCTCGCCCCTCTCATCGACTCGGATCTCTTGAATACCGAGGCAGGCCAATGCGTCAGCTATGACCTCGTCTCCGTGCGCAGTTCTTGCCCCAGATGGGTCTTGAGAGTTGGCGGAAGCACTGTGCTCGATCCCACCTGGCCTCCTCACAAACTGAAGGCACTCGGCAATGCCTTGCTCGGAGCGGTTGATGTACTTGTGGTCTGAAAGTGCCGCCCGATAGTCCTCAAGGAGCGCTTCCCTGGCCTGCGCGTTCAAGTAATAGCCAGGTTCGTCTGTGACCCTCTGGGTCACCTTTTTTTCAATGCGGCGGTGATAGACGTACCCGTAGTTGGACGAGATCACCTTTTTCGTGAAAGTCGACCCTGTTGGACCACTGGCATCCCACACCATGTAGCCCTTGTTGAAGAAATAGGCGAGGGCGATTGACAGCTCGGCGAATGGATGCGGGCGGATGTCAGGCCCCTTCCATACAGCAATTTTCTCGCCTGTGTTGCGGTCTGCGGCCACGGTCACCGAGTTGCTGGCTCCGGTTCCAGCTGAGATGTCGGAGCCAAGAACGAAGCGCCTATCTGCCGCTGGCCGACCGTCGGCTCCAAGTGTAATCCAGAGCTTCAGGCTGCCTCTCGGGTTTTCCACGAAGCGCTTAGGTTGGAGAGTTTCGCGATCGAACTCAAGGTCTCCAACCAATATAGGCTCTCGGCAGTATTTCTTGCGGAGCATGTCAATGAAGCGTGGGTCGAAGAATGCAAAGTCTGAGCCCAAGAAATCAATGTCGAGTTCCTGGGAGATTTCTTGCGAAGTTATGCAGCGAGCGCACTCGTTGTCATACCATGGCGAGCGTAAGCGAGGATTCTGCTGGTCAAGCTCAAAAGGATAATCTCTCGGGAAAAAGACCGTATGGGACTCGCCCCCCTTCTTCACATCGACCCAGCCCTCCCAGTCATCAAGCCTCTTGACCTTTCCACTATGCTCGTCTGCGATGTATAGCCCCCGGCTCTTCTCTGGGTGCCGGCTCCAGTGAAGGCGGATTATCTTGGCTGCTGTCTTGTGAACAACCTCGTAAAACCCGTTGTTGGCACCTTGAGGCGTCGAATTGAACCCACGGCATCGCGTTGTATCACGGGTTGCACGCAAAATCCTGAAGCCGTCATTCAGGTCGAAGGCGGCATGTTCATCGATGAACATGGCTGTCCGCCTGTCCCCTCGGCCGGCGTCGCCAGTTGTGCTCTCCCCGTCAATAACAGAGCCGTTGTCAGCATTCGAAAGGTGAAGGATCTTGCGATTCGGGTCTTTGAATCCAAGCCACCGGCCAGTAGGGAGCAGCCATCTCGGCTGGTGTTGGTGCAGGAAGTCTATCTTCCAGTAGAGGCTCTTGGGGTTGCCTCGCTTGTCGACGTAGTCTTCATTCCTGGACACAAGCAGGAATGAAAGATTCCGCTGGAAGTGCCAAAACCACTCGAACACAGTGAGCCCCATCCATGAGGCTCCCATGTCGCGGCTCTTCGGCATGGCGAAGTCCATCCCCTCCACCACGCATTTCGCGATAGAGAGCATGGCCTCATCCTGGAACTCCTTGTATGTGATAAATGGCGTCACCTTCAATTCGCCGCGAGGGTCATAAGTCCAACAGAACGAATTGACGTAAAAAAGCAAGTCTTCGGCGCACATTTGCCGAATCTGCTGCGCAGCCTCTGGGTCTATGGCCTCGTGCAAAAGCTTTTTCCTGAACTGGATGTTCCCAGCAAGGTCTTTAGGGACTAAGTGATAATGGGGGGATTCGCTCAAGACGGCTCAGTTCAGGTTTGAGTCAAAAGGATGCTCGCCGCTAAGCACGAGCAATCCAGCCTGCGCAGCCTGCATAATGCTCGCAGCAAAACAGGCGGCTTGCACGGCAGTTTGTTCAAACATAATCAGATCCTTGCCATGCGACCGAAAGATCAGGGAAACCCTGCCGGTTTGGTTGTTAATGCTCACCACGACCTCAATTGGCTGGAGTCCCCCATCCACAACCAACCACCCCCTAAAGCTCGTCCTTATCATGGTCCCACGACGAAAAAGCGTCAGGCACATCCTCAACCTTCGGCTTGCAATCCTCGCTAATTTTCTCTATTCGACTTATAATCTCAAGCACTCTATGGCCGTCAATCTTGTTGCTCTTCACACCTGTGTCAAGCTGAGACCTCGAAGGTATCAGCTTCGACCACAGCTTCTCAATAAAAAACGCCACAAAGGCCGGGTTGCTCCTGCATTCCCGAAGGAGAGTCCAGGCAAACGGGTCCGGGCAATCGCAAGGGTCTGGATTCGGGTGGTCTATGTGGCGGGCCACCCAGCGAACGATATCAGGCTCACATGATGATCTTCCCAGTAGACCATGGGGAGCAACCTTTAGTTTTTTAGATATTTTCGGAGCGGAATTCGGCTTTTCCTGGTTGCGCAGGGGCTGTTTCTTCCGGCTGGCCAACTTTTGAAGCTTCCTTTCCATCCCAGTGCGGAGAGTACGTAGAGGTGGGACCCTCTAGCAATAGAAATCTTTGTGCGGAGCATGGACCAAAGCTTGGATGCGGGGGAGGGGGGGTACATACGTTCTCTCGCCCCCGCAAGCCCGGGGGGCACGGCAAGATCCCCCTCCTGGAGGAGGGGGGTGTTTCCTCCTGCGGCCCCAATCCAGGCCGATCCCCAGCCTCACGCCCTGCACAAGGGCTCCCTTGTGCACCCCCCCATGCACGGCCATATAGGCCGCTAGGCACCCCAGCTGCGAGGCGCTGGGGGGGATTGCCCACGGCACCCCCCCCTCCCCATCCCACCCCTCCCCCCTCGACCGAGGCCGATGGGGGTGCCACAGATGTGTTGCACCCCTCCCCCTTCGACCGAGGCCGATGGGGGTGCCACAGATGTGTTGCACCCCTTCGACCGAGGCCGAGGGGGGGGAGGGGTGGGGTGCCACAGATGTGTTGCACCCCCCCAGAAAGTCATTAAAAGTGTCATGATGTGTCATCTACTGTCATCTACTGTCATGAGTGTCATGATGTGTCATCTACTGTCATCTACTGTCATGAGTGTCATGATGTGTCATCCCCTCCCCTCCCCCCCCACCCCCCTCTGACACTCTGACACTCGTGACACTCGTGACACTTCGTGACAGTATGTGCCCCACAAGCCGCCTTGTGGAGCTGCGATGCGCCCCCCAAAAAAAAAATCACAAGGCCCTTGTGCCCCCCGAACGAAGAGGTACAATCAATTGTGCGCAATTGTGCGCACTTGTGCGCACAATTGCGCACAGTCGAGAGGAATGATGACTGAACGCGCAGGGAGCCGAGCCGTGAGGCTGTATCGGGCGGACGCGAGCGTCCCCACCCCCTGCAGCTTCGCGACGACTCTCGCCGCCGCGGCGGTCTACCAGGACAACCCGCCATTCGGTGGCCCCTGGCTGTATCGGGCCGAGATCCAGCCCCCCGAGGCCTGGATCCTCGATGTCTATGCCTTGGGCTCGGGCTCGGATGAGGCGCTGTCCGCGCTGGTTGCCGCCGCCGGCTGCCGCCACCCAGGCGCGGCCAGTCCCGCCGCCTGGCTATCGATGCCCGGCGGGCCCGCCGCCCGCCTGCGGGCGGCGGGATACCGCTGGGTGCGGATCGCCGATGATTTTCCGTGCGGGGCCGAGACCTGGACTTGGATCGGCGATGCCGATGACTTCCTGGCCGGCGATGAGCCGGAGCTGGAGGAGGCCTAACGCGGGGAAGGCTCCCGCACCGTGGCCGGCCGGTTGGCCGGCCGAAGGAGAGAGAGAGATGGACCACCGTGAATACTGCCGCCTCGGCCTATCCCAGGCCCAGGATGCTCAGGCGGCCGCTTGGGCCGCCTGGCTTGCCGCAAAAGCGGCCGTCCGGGCCGCCCGGGCGGCTGAAATCCGCGCTGCAAGAGAGTTGCAGCGTTGGTACGCCGCGGCCGCGGCGTGCGGACTCGATCTCTAGTCACCCCTTGGGCCGGCGGGGCAAGCCGGCCTACAAGCCAATCGCGGGGATCGGCTCCCGCCCGCCCGGCCCGGTTGGCCGGCTGAAGGAGAGAGAGATGGAAACGTATGCCGGAATGGGCTGGTTGAGCGCCGATACCTGTGATTTCATTTCCGCCTGGGGGGCGGAGGCCGAAAACTACAAGGTGTTCGGCGAGCGCCGACACATCATCAGGGTCTCTGCCAGGGACTGGCAGAGACTCAAGAGAGATATGGCCCGCCGCCAAGAATGGCGGCGGGCGGGGCTCGGGGAGCCCCCCCCCTGGCCCAGACCGTATGCCTGATCCGGCAAGCCTAACGCGGAGATAGGCACCCGCCCGTCGCCGGCCCGGTTGGCCGGCTGAAGGAGATAGAAGTGACCGAGCATTCCGACTGGGGCGTATCGCCCCGTGCCACGGCTCGCGATTGGCTGATCGCGGGCCGCGAAGCCCGGCCCGCCAGGCCGATGGACGCGAAACGGTACGTGTGTGCCGTCCGCCAGCTGGATCCCCAGCTGGCGGACGTGCACCCCGACCGCCTGGCGGTCGGACTGCACTACTGCAGCCCGCGTCGATTCGCCGAGCTGGCGAACGATTGGTTGGGCTATTGGCAGCGCAATCAGGAGCGGCCATACGCCCCTGAGAGCTGCTACAACGCGGCATCAGCCGCGATGTGGGAGGCCTTCTGGGCCGGGCTTCCCACGATCACGCCGGCGGCTGCGGCCATTTTGGGGCGCCCGAACCCGATGGCGCATCGGCGCCGTTGGGCGGGGGCGGCCTCGCCCCGCCGCATCAGGGCGGCGATCCGCCTGGGGCGGATCCGCACAGAGGGGCCGGGTGTCCCCGGCCCCCTCTTCGGTCTGTCGACCGCAGAGCTGCGGCGGCTCAGCCGCCTGGGGGCGGCCTTCCTGTCCGCTGCAATCGGTGCCGGCGCCCTGCGGCGGCAGGGCAGCCGGATTGATTGGGACGAGCTCTCTCGCTGGGAGCGGGCCGTCTGGCGTCCCCTACTGCAGCTGCGGCTGCAGCTGCAGGAGCTGCGGCTCCCGGCGCGGCTATGGCCGGAGGTCGTAGCCCGCTGGCACGGTGACCTGCCAGATGTTGCCATATGGCAGAAGGGCTGGGCCTACCGATCGCCCGTAAGGGTGATTGAGGGCTTAGCCGACGATCTCGCGGACTCTGATGCGGCCATCGCCGACGCCAATGCCCGGATCAACCGGGCCGACCGGGATAGGGCGCGCTTCCGCTCCCGGGCCGCGGACGAGGAGATTAGCGATCTGCAGGCGCAGATCGCCAATCTGCAGGCGCAGGTCGCCAATCTGCAGGCGCGCCTGCAGATTGCGTCGTCGTCGCAGATAGTGCGGCCGCTCTTGCAGCCCTCACGAGAGCAGCGCTGCGAGGGCTCGGTCGAGGAGCGGATAGCCGCTCTGGAGATGGCGGAATCCAAGCGCTCAGCCATCGAATGGGCAGCTGAGGCTGCCTACGACCGGCGGCTAGAGATGGGCGGCGAGCCCGTCGTCTACCAGCACGATGACGCATGCCTGCGCATCGCCTACCTCGAGCGCGACGCGGACTCTGAGGCGGCGGCCCGATTGCGCGCCGCCGAAGAGGAACGGCTGAAGGCCGAGGCGGCCGAGGCGGCCGAAGCAGAGGAGCAGAAGCTGGCGGCCTCGCTGGCAACCCGCTTCAACGGGCTGCGGGCCTATCCGCACTCCGGCCGCCGCGAGCGTATGCTCGCAGAGCTGGTGGCGGAGATGGACCGCCACCATGCCGCAGGGCGGCCCATAAAAGGTGTCGTGGATCATCGCGGACATAGCCGCGATGAGCTCCGCGCAATTGGAGAGCAGGCCTAACGCGGAGATAGGCGCCCGCACCGCACCGGCCCGGTTTGGCCGGCCAAGAGGAGAGAGATATGAAGTCTGTAGTCGCCCTACTCGGGGCCTCGGACCCCGAGATGGCCGAGATAGAGAGATTGCTACGGGCAGCCGGCGTCGAAGTATTCCACGCCAGCGTCGGCGGCAGGCGCTGCCACCCCGGCAACGCCTACTCCGCCGACGGGCCGGCGGTGCCACCCGGCGGGACCGGGACCGTGCTCCGCGTGGAGTGCGACGCTGCGCCAGGCAGCCCGCTGGCGGATCAGCTGGCCGCCAGCGAGGTGTCCGTGATCGATCACCACCGGCCCGGCGATCCGGGCTACGGCCGGCCGCCCGGGGAGTTCTTGGCGGCCTCCAGCTTGGGGCAGACGATCTCCTGGCTGGCGAGGCGTGGGGCCCTGCCCTACGGCTGGGAGCCGTCTGCGGTGTCGCGCCCCTGGTGCCGCGCCCGGATCCAGGAGGGGCGGCGGGTCGTCTGGGACGGGGACCAATGGGTCGCGATCCAGCACTATGTGCTGGATCAGCACCCTAAGGGGCTCCTGATCCCGAGCGGCCTGGTGCTGGCCGCAGCTGGCGACCATTGCCCGGCGGCGGCCTACGCCGGGCAGTGTACCGGGGTAGATCCGGACGAGCTGCTGCGGTGGCGCATCAGCTCCAGGGCGGCCTTCCAGGGCCGCAGCGAGGCGGAGATCCTCGCCGACGTCGCTGCGGCCCGCGTGACCATCGCCGCCGCCCCTAAGACCGACCTGGCACCGGGGGTCGCTGTCCGGGATCTCAGGGATTTTGCGATTCCGGAGCTACCCGAGGCCCTGTTCAGGGACGGCGAGGC
>Ga0210043_1001007_pt1 | contig 26537 bp, 33 predicted proteins | sample CryGeymet201501t_FD_183990 | JGI IMG/M metagenome (GOLD analysis project Ga0210043, IMG submission 183990) | Groundwater microbial communities from Crystal Geyser aquifers in Utah, USA - Crystal Geyser metaG 2015-01t (SPAdes) (version 2) | ecosystem: Environmental > Aquatic > Deep subsurface >... | reverse complement strand
CAACATAAGATTCACTCCATACTTTGAATATGAAAATGGAGAGTTATTAAACATGAAAGTCACTGCCAGAGAAAATACTCTCTTCATCCACGGAGCCAGTGACAGTATCAATACCACAGTCATCTAATATGAACTTAAACCTTAAAAAATATTTAATCTTTGATTTTGATGGCACCATCGACGACCTTATTATAAATTGGAAAGACATTCGCAAAGGCTATCTTAAAATTGCCCATGAACTAGAACCAACCAGTGTCTACCACTCAGAACAGGTCTCTTACCAAATGCAGGTAGACCTGATAAACAAATACGGCAATATAGCCAACCAAAAATTTATTGAACTATCTCGTGAATATGAAAAAAATAATTTTAAAAACCATCAACCGATCCTCCCAGTAATCAATTTTTTACAGCAACAAAAAAACAAACACATCTATTACCTATGGACAAGTAACGATAGGCAAACAATCCAGCCAATCCTAGAAGAATTAAAATTAATAACCATTTTCAGCAAAATAATCTCTCGCGACATCGTATCCTCACCAAAACCAAGCCCGGCAGGATTCGAACAAATATACACACCAAACTCTGATCTTAAAGAATATCTATTAATAGGCGATAGCAACAACGATCGCTTGGCTGCTGCAAACGCAAAAATAGACTTCTTACATGTAAAAGATTTTATTCAGATCTCTTCATCATCCCTGACAAAGTTCCAGTGATAACTGCAACATCAGCAGTCAACTGTAAAATAGGCAACCACCACCAGCCTCTTTTTACATATTTAACATTTTTTTGAATAGACCAAGAAAAATATATAAATATATTTATGGCTAAAATAAATAAAGCAGTTTTAAAAATAAATAAATAAATACTGCCAAAAGAAAATAAAGCTAATAACATCAACAAATAAAAAACTAAAACTAAATATCTAACTAATACCAAAACAACCTTGGGTCTAAGAATATTTGCCTCCAAATCACCATAAGCAAAGCGAAAGATCATTTTCATAAAAGACCCAAGATTTTTTCTTGGCATCCAAGCAACAAACGCCTTTTTTGCAAAACTCATCTTTACAACACACTCCTTTAACTTATGGGCAAAAACATAATCTTCATTATGAGCCAAGCTCTCGTCAAAACCACCAATCTCAGTCCAAACACTTTTCTTTATTAGCATCGAACGAGTAGCCGGCAAAAAATCATTGGAATTAACCCTATCTGGCATCACCAAAACATAGGGAATCACAGCAGCCTCAAAAGAAGAATTTGCTTCTCCATAATAGTATCCAGCTACCACCTCACTCTTATTTTTCTCCTGATTAACAACCAATTCCTTAAGCCAATTTTTATCTGGAATACAACCAGCATCAGTAATAGCAATCCAGTCTGACTTAGCTTGTTTAATGGCGATGTTTCTTCCAACACTACGATTGCCTTCTTTCGTTATAACCTTTAGGATTTTTTTGAAAAAATTATGTTGTTGCCAAGAAGCTAATATTTCCAAACTCTTGTCACTTGAACCACCATCGACGATAATTATTTCTGTAGGACGGAAAGTTTGTTGCTTGAGAGCGGATAACAATAAATTAAGATTTGCTTCTTCATTTAAAATAGTGATAACCACACTTACTTGCATCTAGGTTATTATACCGATAAGCAATCTGAAAATTACCTCAAATTATTTATGAAAAAACTATTAGTAATCACGCCTTCCTTTTACCCACAAATCGGTGGAGTAGAACGTCATGTTTGGGAAACTTCCAACCTAATCAAAAAAGCTGGTTGGCAAGTTTCAATACTAACCGAACAAAAACCACAAGCAAAAAAAATAGCTTTAGTAGCAGATAAAAAAATTCAAGTTTTCCGCTTTTCATATCCCAAAATTAAATATTTAGGATTGCTATTAATTTGGTGGCAAATCCTCCATAACTATTTCAAGTTAATTAAAACAGCTGACATAATTCACGTTCACGATGTTTTCATTTGGTATCTGCCATTCAAACTAATGTTTTGGCGCAAGCCAGTAGTTGTTACTTTCCATGGTTGGGAAGGAAAATTTCCTTTACCTCAAAAAAATATCTTATGGAGACAGTTGGGTGTGAGATTGGCAAATAAAACCATTGCCATAGGTAGTTATTTGGAAAAATACTATCATTTTAAAGCAGACAAAATTCTCTATGGAGGTGTTCATATTCCAAAGGTATTACCCAAAAAAACTGATTTACTCCTTTATGTTGGTAGACTTGAATTTGATACTGGCCTACCGATGTTATTGCAAGCATTAAAGAACAACACTTGGGATGGTAAAGTAGTTTTTTGTGGTGATGGAGTTTTGCGAGAACAAGCTGAACAAGTTGGTGAAGTAGTTGGATTTAGCAATCCAGAACATTTATTAAAAAAAGCTAAAATAGTATTTGCCGGTGGCTATTTATCAATTTTGGAAGCTTTTGCTTATCAATGTGCAGTAATTGCTGTTTATGGCAATTCATTAAAAAAAGACTATTTTTTAATGTCGCCACTTGGACATTTAATTTCATTGGTAAAAAATGATTTGGAAGTAACAAAAAAAATTCAATTTTTAGAAAATAATCCCAAACAACTACAAACCAACATTAGCAAATCTTTATTATTTGCCAAAACCCAAACTTGGGAAAACATTAGCAACGTCTATTTAAACTATTATTCAGAACTATTAAAAAACTAGAGCTTACGGAATTTTTTTCTAAGAACCTCAAAAACATAAGTAAACCAATAAGTCCAAGAAACTGGCAGGTCCTGTGCTGGTAAATAGGCAATTTCTTCACCGCCAAAACCTCGTTTAAAAAGTGAGACACCAGCAAAACGATGATTAGTCTCATCCTTTGGTGCTATGCCCCAAAAATTATATCTTTTGCAATCTCTGAGCTTAGCTTCTTGAATTGCTGCCCATTGGCAAGCATATGAACCAGGCAAGTGATCGTTTTCTGGAGTAGAAATACCATAATGATAAACAGCTTCTTGATGATTGAAGATAATAAAGGCAGAGGCCAAGAGTTTTTCATTAAGATAACTAGAAAACAAAATAGCCTGGTTTTTATCAGCAAACACTTGAAATTGTTTAATCAAAAAATCATAGCCAAAAGGCACAAAATGATGTTTTTTTGCTAGCTCAACCTGTTGCTCATAAAACTCAGTAATAGCCTGAGTGTCTTTGGTTTGTTTAACAACAATACCTTTTTTTTCACTCTGTTTAATTTCATAGCGAGTATTTTTTCGCATTTCTTTTAATAACGTATCCAAGTCTTTGGTGAGATCCAGTTGTAAAGTTAAATCTGCAGTTAAATGCATAGGAGCTGGTCTAATATTCAAGTGACTCAACCTAGATTTTAATTGTGGTGTCTCTATGGCTTGTGGTCTAAATCTAACAAAAGAACAATCTTCTTCTTTGGCTAATTTCTTTATAAAGGCAAAGATATCAGCTAATTGTTGTTGTTGGTTTTTATCCCAATCCAATAATGGACCACCAGCAATAGTTAGATAATTTCCTCTTTTTGCAGTTTCTTTAACTATTTGAAAGATACCCACAGTAGTTTGTTGCTTCTGTTCATAACAGCCATAGCGCCAAATTTTTTTATTAAGTTTTTCTTGAAAAACACCCCATTCCCATGATTGAAGAAAATTGGCTTCTGGAAAATCTGCCAAAGCCTGTTTCCAGGTTTGTTCATCAACGATTGATTGAAAACTAAGATTCATAATTTAACTACTATACTGTTTTTTTAATACTCTGACTATTTTAATTGCATCTTTAAGCGAAATCTTTTGATGAGTAGGCAAATTAATAATATGTTGGCTCATATATTCAGCATTAGGACATGATCCAACTATATAGTTGGTATTACATTCTTTACTACCGCAATCAACTGCTTGTCGATACCAACGGTCGGAGAGATGAATGCCTTCTTTTTTCCAGTTGTCAATTAAAAATAATGGATTTTTCATTTTCAAAGCTATTCTAAGCAAAGAACCATTTTCTAAATTAGAATTCTTAGTAAGACAGGGAATATTTTCCTTAGTAAAAGCAGTTAAGTAATAACTAGCAATTGAACGACGATGCTCTAAGGTTTGCTGATAGTTTTTTAATTGCTCAACCACCAGTGGAGCAAAAGCCTTTGGCATTTGATGGGCTTGTTTTGTTTGAGCAAAAACAGGGGAACTAAGCCAATTAATCTTCTTTAAAAATAAGTGTAATAACCTACCAATTAAAATTGGAAAAGTAAGTCTAATGAACCAGGTGAATAGAGGGTAAAGTAGGTCTTTATTGATAATTTTTTGTTCTGGTTCTGTTAAAGAAAAATCTGTTTTTATTGGTTTTTTCTTAAAAACAACGGCTCCACCACCAACAGCATCAATAACTTTATCTCTACCAAAGGACAGAATAACCACATCTGCTTTGGCACCCAAAAATTGATCATTGTTTTTGCCACCAAAAGCCTGAGCAAGATCTTCGATGAGCAAAAGATTTTTTTCTTTACACCATTGAGCAATTTTATCTATTTCCGCTGGATGACCCAAACTATGTTGAACTAAAACTGCTTTGGGACTTATTTTTTTTGAAAGATTTTTATAACTCTCAGCTAAAGTCTCAACTGATAAATTAAGTTGTCCTTTGCCAATGTCAACATAAACTGTTGTAGCTCCAGCTCTTCTAATACCTTCTTCAATGGCTGAGCAAGTAAAGGCTTGGGTGAGAACAGCGTCTGTTGCCTTATTAATGTTGTAACCTTGCAAAGCTAGTTCAATAGCATCTCTGCCTTTGTAGGTTAGGATTGTTTGGCCAGAAAACATTTCTTGTAATTGATTGCTTAAATCTTTTCTTGAATCTTTAATAGGTAAATGCAAAATATTTTTTAGCCATAAATTAAAGCTAAGCCACACGAAACTATTGGAATAATGGGCTCCCAAACTAGCGTTAATCACTTTGTTTATCCTGATTTCTTTGTAGTAATTTAGCTAAATTTAATGGTACATACCCCTCAATTAGAATTACATCATCTTGGTTGAATTTTGGCAGTAATTTAGCAAAGATGGTTGACTGGTCAACCATGTTTTGGGCAAAAACTTCTTTAAAAGCAGCTTTGCCATCAGAGCCGGTGTAAAAAACAAAATCAACAATTGGTTTGGCTGCTCTAGCCAAATCTAAGTGAATACTTTCTGATTCATCTCCCAAATCAATAATGCCACCAGTAATTAAAATAGTGTTTTTACCTTGTTTTTTAAAGTGATTAAGTAGGTTTAGAGCAGAGCGAAAGCCTTTGGGATTGGTAGTTTTACCATCATTAATAATGAGAGCTTTGCTAGTGGGATGGAAATATGACTGAGTAAATACTTCTTTTGGTACAAATGAAGTTATTCCTAGTGCTATTTTTTCTGGAGGAATTTCTAGAGTTTGCCCCAACACTATCGCTGCAGCAATGGTTTCAGTATGGTGTAGGCCAATTAAATTAGTTTTTAAAACTTGATCTTGCCATTGCACGCTCAATCTGCCTCTTTCATCAAGTTTTTCTTTATTTAAACCTACTTTTTCTGGTGAATAATTGATTTTTTTCTTACTAGAATCTTGATTACAGATTTTTTCTGTACCAGGATCCATGGCATTGCAAAGCACGACTCCTGTTAGCTGAGTATTTTTTACTAACTCACCTTTGGCCTCAATAATTTTTTCTAAACTACCAAAGAGAGCGAGATGTTGCGGTGTTAGACCAGTGATTAAAGATATTTCTGGTGGAAACCAACTAGCTAACTTTTGAATTTCTCCCTTTTTGTATGCTGCAAATTCTAAGAATAAAATTTCTTCTCCATGGTAGTGTTTGAGTAAATCTAAGGCAATGCTAAGGGGAGTGTTATGAGATTTCGGTGGGGTGTAGATAGTAAATTTTTGGCTAATGACGTTACTGCATAAATGTCTGGTTGCAGTTTTTCCATAGCTACCGGTAATGCCAATGATTCTGGGTTTATCTTTTTGTAGTTTTTTTTGTGCAAAGAATAGTAATACTAGGCTAATTAACGATTTAATTATCTCTGTTATTAAACCACTGATAGCTGGTAAAAGTGGGATTAGAGCATAGATTAAAAATGGCAACCACCAGGATTTAAAACTAATGCCCAAAGAAAATAAATAGCCCATTAGGATTAGAGAAATAAAACCAACAGTAGTAGAGCGAATGGTGATAGCTGGTCGTTTGAGACCAACTCTAGTAAAGTCATTTTTTTGAGGAGCTAATCTTACTACTTCTGCCATGCCCTCTGGAGATAATAGAAAGTTCCAAAACCTATCTAGTCGATATTCTTTTTGTTGAATCCAAGCCAACCAGCGGACAAGTCTAATAAGAGTAAAAGGTAAGGTAATTAAGATGAATAAAATAGTTAAAAAGCTCATAAGCTTTCTTTCTTTAGAAAGGACAGGATTTCTTTAACTACTAAATCAGGGTGAGTATAAACTGGTGAATGTCTGGCTGGCAAAACTTTAAAAATGTTATTAGGGATTTTCTTGGCAAAAAGCTTACCTATTCGCAATGGAGTGGTTAGGTCATCTTTGCCCCAGATGATTAGAGTAGGAACAGTAATTTTGTTCAATAGAGGTAAGACAGAATAATTAAGTACGTTGCGCATGGTTTTTTGTTGAGCAGGATTGGCTTCAATATAATCTCGTTCTCTAATTAGTTTATAAATTGCTCTTTTAAATAAAGGTACGTAAGCAAGGAAAAAGAATAATTTGGCTAGTATTTTAAATAGCCAGCGTTTGAATACTTTGCTTGGAATAAAATCAAGAATACCAGAACTATCAATGAGAATGAGTTTGGAAACTAATTCTGGTTTTTTTGCAGCAAGAACTGTAGCGAGCTGGCCACCAAAGGAATGGCCTACTAAAACAATATTTTTTAATGGAGTAATTTCTTTAGTTAACCACTCAAGATATTTTTCAATGGTATAGCTATGATCAATGTCAGTAGTAAGACCAGGAATTTTCCAAAGGTGAACCACAAAGCCAGCTTCAGTTAATTGTTTTTTAAACGGATTGAGTCGGTCAATTACTTGTTTATCTGGTGTCCAGCCATGGAGCAAAACAAGTTGTTTGGTGGGCTGAGTCATAGCAGATTTTCTAGGTCCTTTTGCGGTATTATACGGGAAAAGTGTTATGCATTACCAGTTTTTACCACATTGTTCTGTTTTCATTAAAAAATGGCGCTCAATTTCTATTTTAAAAAGAGTAGTTGCTTTGGTTGTTTTGAGTTTATTTTTATCTATTCTAACCACTTTTTTGGCTATCTTAGCCATATTAAAGCATAATTTTACTCTTAGTTATTGGCTTTTTACTGGTTCTCAACCAGTTCCAGAGGTTTTATCTTTATTATCTTTTCGTCAAATACCTGTTGTTGAGGTCTGGAGAGAAACAATTTGGTTGGGTAAGAATGGTAATGTATTGCTTAATAAAAGTTTTTCGTCTGATAATTTTATTTCCAAAGTTTTAGAACAAGATCTGTTACCAACCTTTGAGCATACAGAGAGATTACTGGATGCTTGGAATAAGGCAGTTATTAGAAAAGTTTTTTGGTCCAAACAAACAGCTACTCTTAATGAGTTTAGAGATTTGCTTAAATTAGCAAGAGTTTTTTATCAAGAACAACAGACTGGTAAAAAGTATTTAGTAATTTTTCAAAATGCTGATGAGATTAGAGCAACTGGTGGTTTTATGGGTTCATATGCAGTTTTAGATTTTAAGAATTCAGAATTTTGGCGACCGACAATTAGAGATATTTATGATCCAAGTGGGATTAGTGTGATTACGGAATCACCAATGGGTCATGCTAGATATTTGAGTGATGGTAGGGGTATGGCTTTGCACGATGCTAATTGGTTTGCTGACTTTCCTGTTACTGCTAAAAAAATTCTTTGGTTTTTTGAAGAAATCAAGCAAGATCCACAATTTTATGATGGGGTAATTGCAATTAATTCCCAGACTGTTGAGAAGGTTTTGGATAAAATTGGTTCTATATATTTACCATCAGAATCTAGATGGATGAGTGCTAAGGAATTTTCTCAAGTAGTGAGACAAGATAGAAATGAATTTTTTCCAGGTAGTCAACAAAAAGCTCAACAGTTGCAGGAGTTAGAAACAGCTCTATGGTTGAAGTTAGAACAGCTTTCGGAGAAGGAAAAAACAAGCTTGTTTTCTGAGGTTTTAAGCAATCAGATTTGGCGAGAGGTTTTGGTTTTTAGTAAAAATGATCAGTTGCAAAAGACGAGTGAGGAATTGGAGATTGCTGGTGAAATAGCTCAGGTGGCACCAAATGATTTTTTTGTTTATCCTCTTGAGTCTAATGTTGGTATTAACAAGGCAAATGCAAAGGTAAAGCGTGACTTAATGGTTGAATCAATTGATTCTTTGCTTAGATTAAAAGTTCTTTTTACTAATCAGGCTAAAATAGCTGATAGACCATTGGAGCAACAAGAGAATAAAGCATATAAGGTTGCGAATCATTTTGGTTATGTTAATTACTATCGTTTTATTGTTCCAGAAGATATAGAGGTTTTGAGTGTGGTAGTTGGAGATGAGGTTTTGCAAGATTGGGAGAGTCAGGAGATTGCTGTTAGTGGACGGGTTTTTACTGAAATTGGTTTTTTAGTAGTGGTTCCAGAAGAATCGCAAAAGCAAGTGATGATAGATTTTTCTGCGCCAGATTCTTGGTCTGGAAAAATCTTAGTACAGAAACAACCAGGATTAGTTTATCAAACTGCGATTATGGGTAAAATATTGCCCACAATTGATCTTGTTGGATTTTCCTGGAGTCTGCCAAGTAGAGAGGCAGTACAATAGCACTTTGAATATTATGCAATTAACTCATGAAGAATTATCTCAAAAAGTTATTCAAGCCAGAGAGTTTTTGGTAGCTACTAAGCTTGATGAACTAAATAAAGAGCTTGAATTAGTACAGCAGGAGTCTTCTATGCCTGGTTTTTGGGATAGAGCTGATGCTCAGCAGAAGATGCAACAAGTTTCTTTTCTCCAGGGTAGACTAGATGATTTACAGCGCTTAACTGATTTGGCTAATGATGTAGCTGCTTATTTGGAGTTAGAGGCAGCTGATCAAGAATCTTTTGCTTCAGAAACAGAGGCAAAATATTGGCAGTTAAGTAAGTTATTAACTGAATTAGAGTTGAGAACTTACCTCAAGGGTAAATATGATAATGTTGCAGCTATGTTATCTATCCATCCAGGACAGGGTGGAACAGAAGCAATGGATTGGGCAGAGATGGTGGCTAGGATGTATGCCAGGTATTTTGAGAGAAAGGGTTGGAAATTCTCTTTAATTTCTGAAGTTAGAGGTGAAGATGCCGGAATTAAAGAAATGGTTTATGAAGTTCGTGCTCGTTATGCTTATGGTTATCTTAAAAAAGAACAAGGAACTCATCGTTTGGTGCGTTTAAGTCCGTTTAATGCTGATAATTTGCGTCAAACTTCTTTTGCTTTAGTTGAAGTTGCTCCGCTAATTGAGGATACAGATGAGATCGAGTTGAAAGACACTGATTTGGAGTGGTCTTTTATGAGAGCGGGCGGTGCTGGAGGTCAGAATGTTAATAAGGTGAATAGTGCTGTTGAGTTACGTCATATTCCTTCTGGGATTGTTGTTCGTTGCCGTGAAGAAAGAAGCCAGGTTCAGAATAGAGAAAAGGCTTTGGTGATGTTGAAATCAAAATTAGCTGTTTTAGAAGAAGAGAGGCAGCAGGCTGAGTTGGCGCAGCAAAAGGGTGAACATCACAATGCTAGCTGGGGTACTCAAATTCGTAATTATGTTCTTCATCCTTATCAGTTGGTTAAAGATACTAGGACAGAGGTTGAAACTTCAAATACCAGTGGTGTTTTAGATGGAGATTTGGATGATTTCATTTATGAGGAGCTGAAAATTTCTTAAAGAATGGGGTATGATAAATAATATGCAAGATTCTAAACTTCATGTTCGTATGGAAAATTTGGATGATGTAACAAAAATTTCTATCGATACAGACCAAACACCGGTTGACGAAAAAACATCTGTCAGCGACAATTCTAGTTCGTCTGTGCGTGTAAATAGATCTGGTAAAACCCAGATAAAAGTTTTAGATTTAGAAACAAAAAAAGAAATGCCTATGCAATCCAAACAAAAGAAAATAGTTTTAATAAGTTTAATTTTAATTGCTGTTATTGCTGGGGTTGGTACTGGTTATGGTGCTTTTAAGTTGAATAAAAAGAATAATGTTGCTGATTCTCCTCAGGCAACTCAACAGATTGCTGGAGATAATATTAAGGCTGGAGATGTTTTTGGGGTTAAGGATGATTTAACTTTTAAGGATAATGCAGAGGGATATTTGGCTGCTGGTGGTGCAGAAGATGAGGGTTCGCATCGTTTATTACGCGAAGGTGGTGAGAGTCAAACAGTTTATTTAACTTCTTCTATCACAGATCTAGATAAGATGGTGGGGATGAAGGTTAAGGTTTGGGGTGAGACTTTTAAGGGTCAAAAAGCTGGTTGGTTGATGGATGTGGGAAGAGTTCAGGTTATTGAGGTTGAGGCCGAGGCTCCTGTCGAGGCAGAATAACTTTCTTAATTTTAGTAAAATTCGATTTCGTGCTAGTGCAATCGTGTAGGTTTTTGTATCATGGGAATACATCATGATTACTTTTTCATCAGTTACCAAAAAATTTGGCAGTGGGGTTGTTGCTCTTCAGGATATTTCATTTCATATTAAGTCTGGTGAGTTGGTTGTTGTGCATGGTCCTTCTGGTAGTGGTAAAACTACCTTAATGAATCTTTTGATTAAAGATTTGGAGCCAACTTCTGGAGAAATTACTTATAAAAATATTTCTTTGACTGAAATGCCTAGAAAGCAGATACCTCAGCATCGTCGTAAGATAGGGGTAGTTTTTCAAGATTACAGGCTTTTGCCAGAGTTAAATGTTTGGGAGAATATTGCTTTGCCATTATCAATTATTGGCAAGTCTAATGATGAAGTTGAATCTAGGGTTACCGATTTATTGAACTTAGTTTCTTTGACTGAGAAAGCCTTGCTTTTTCCAAAACAACTTTCTGGTGGTGAGGCCCAAAAGGTTAGTATTGCTAGAGCTTTAGCTACTGGTCCAAGTTTGATTTTTGCTGATGAGCCAACTGGCAATCTTGATAGTAAGGCAAGTTTGGAGATTATGAGGTTGTTGCAACAGATTAATGATTTGGGTACAACAATTTTATTGGCTACTCATGATTTGGCTCTTTTGGATGCTTTGGAAAGAGAGAGGCATTTGGAATTGGAGAAGGGTGTTTTGAAAAGAGATTCTAGGCCAGCTAGTCCAGATAAGGTTGTTGAAAATCATGATCATGAAGATAAAAAAGCTGAACAGAAGAAGGTTGAGAAAATAAAAACTGAGGATAAGCAAAAAAAGAGAAAAGCTTTTGGTATTACTTTAGATTTGTCTTTTTTTAAGAAAAAAGCTATTGATAAGGATGAGATTGAAGCTAGGATGTCTGAGATTTTAGATAAAAAAGAGGTTGAGCAGAAGAAAGAAAAAACAGAGACTAAGAAAGCTAAAAAAGAGCATGGAGTGGAGAAAAAAACATGAAAAAATTACAAGATGCTTTGGTTGCTATTCGTCGCTCTCCGTATCAGAGTGTTTTGGCGTTGTCGATGGTGACAGTTACTTTTTTTGTGGCATATATTTTTTCTTTATTGGCTTTTGGTACTGATTCGATTTTGAAGTTTTTTGAGACTAGGCCCCAGGTGATTGCTTTTTTTGAAATTCAAACTACAGCAGATGATGTAGAGAAGCTTGCTTCTTCTATGAAAGAGAAAAGTTATGTTACTGATGTTAAGTTAGTGACTAAACAACAGGCTTTAGAGTTCTATAAACAAGATCACAAGGATAATCCACTTTTACTGGAGTTGGTTACTGCAGATATTTTGCCAGCTAGTATTGAGGTTTCTGGAAAAGATGTTGCTGCTCTTAATTTAATTCAGGCAGATCTTAAAAGTGCTAAGGGAGTAGAGGATGTTGTTTACCAGGAGGATATTGTTGCTGATATTCAACAGTGGACTGCTGCTGTTCGTGGAGTGGGTTTGGTTGCAACTAGTATTTTGGGAGTTGTTTCTTTTCTAATGATTATGACTTTGATGAGTATGAAGGTTGCTGCCAAGAGAAATGCTATTGCAGTAATGAAGATTATTGGTGCAACTAATTGGTATATTGCTGGTCCTTTTGTTTTGGAGGGTATGTTGTATGGGTTTGTTGGTTCATTGCTTGGTTGGGGTGCGATGTATGCAATTTTGCTTTATGCCACTCCTTGGTTGCAGAATTTCCTTGGTTTGATAGTGCAATTTCCATTGCCACTGCAGTTTTTTGTTTATCAGTTGGGTGCTGGGACAGTAGCTGCTTTATTGTTGGGAACTACAGCTAGTTTAATGGCCGCTCGACGAATGATGCAAAGACGGTAGAATGAGGCTATGGTGATGAAGCGTAAAAAGATCACTTTTCTCTGGTTGCTACCTATTTTATTGGGTGTTTTGTGGCTGAGAATTTTTCATGTTTCAACTATTTATGCTGAGGAGGATTGTGCTGCCATCACTTGTTCTCAAGGAACAGGATCTACTGAAGACCAAAATGCCTATTTAGCATGTAATAAAAGCAAGCAAACTTGTTGGGAACAAAAAATTAAAGATACTCAGAGTCAAAAAGTGACTTTGACTAATACTATTAATTTATTAAATGGCCAAATTTCGCTCCAACAATTACAAGTAGATTTGACTCAGGCAGAGATTATTCAACTAGAAGATCAAGTAGCTGAATTAGCTGAAAGAATTAAAGGCTTAGGCTATTCACTGGATCGTTTGAGTACGGTTTTGATTGAGAGAGTTAGAGCTCAATATAAACAGAGTCGTACAGTTCCAAGTTTGCAACTGCTCGGATCTAGTTCATTTTCAGATCTGGTGATGAAAATGCGTTACTTGTCACAAGCTCAAAAACAAACAGCTGATGTAATGGCAAAGACTGAAAATCAACGTTTAGAATATGATGATCAAAAACAACTTAAAGAAGAAAAACAAATTCAACTAGAGCAAAAAAGAGTTTCTCTTAAGTTGCTTCAAACTTCTTTGTTGGGTCAGAAAAAAGATCAACAGTTTCTCTTAAGTGAAACTCAGAGTAGTGAGGCTAAATACCAGGCAGAACTTGCTAAAACATTAGCTGAGTTGGAGGCTATTCAATCTATTATTGCTGGCAGAGGTTCTGAAACAAAAGTTCGTGATATTAAACAGGGTGACAATATTGCTAGTATTATTGCTGGTGCCTCTGCTTGTTCTACTGGTACTCATCTTCATTTTGAGGTGGCTAATAATGGAGTACACCGAGATCCAGCTGGTTATTTAAAGAGCACTGATATTACTTGGAGCAATAGTCCTGACGGGTCATTTGGTTTTAGTGGTAGTTGGGATTGGCCAGTTAATAATGCTGCTTTAATTACTCAGGGTTATGGCATGACTTACTATGCTAGGGTCAGGCGTGCCTATGGAGGTTCTCCTCATACTGGTATTGATATGGTGAGTAAGACTAGTGGTGATTACACTGTTAAGGCAGTACGAGATGGTACTTTATATAGAGGTAGTATTAAGTGTGGTGGCGGTTTGTTGCGCTATGTAAAAGTAGAGCATAAGGATGATGCTGAAAATACTTATTATCTTCATATAAATTATTAGTTTTTTCATTTTTTATATTTTGTTTTGTTTTTCCAAATGTTTTTTTATCGAGTAACGTCCCTATAACTATTGACAAAAGGACTTTATTTTGATATCATACTGGATCATAGTCGCTTAAATCATATTTTTGTCGACTGTAGTATTAATCAATTGCAGCCCTACAACGGGGTTGACTAAAGGAAACGCATGAAAATGGTCAAATCTCTAATCGCTGTAGCCGTTGCTGCAGTTGTATTACATGGTTTTGTTACTCCAGCTATGGCTGATCAAGTCGAAGCTGAAGCCAATGCTAGTGCAGAAGCAGTTTGTGAAACTGGTCAATATGGCCAACAAATCAACTGTAAAACCAAAAGTGATGCCTCTACTCGCGTAGTGATCAAGAGAGATAATGTTGCCGCCCACGAAGTGGTTAACACTGGTCTTGATGCTCAGGGTATTGCCATGTCACTTGGCACTGTAGCCACAGGAATTGTTGCTACTATCGCTCGTGTTCGCATGGGTAAATAATCACTTTTTAGATTATTGAAATAAGTCACACCCCCCGGTTCTTTAAAAAAGACCGGGGGGTGTGTTACTCTATAAGCCTAAGCAGGTTTATAGAAGGGAAACTTTCATGGTAAATAAGCAGACCACTCCACAATACCTTGACGATGCTTTTCGTGAGGAATGTGAAAAAATGGTCGAGACTTTTATTCAGAAACACAAGGATTACGGTAAGGATAATATTTTAGATAATGGTGAGTTAGGTATTTTATTTCGTACTAATGACAAACTACGTCGTTTACAAAATCTTTTAACCGCTGGAAAAGACCCAGAAAATGAGAGTTTAGCTGATAACTGGCAGGATATTGCAGTTTATGCTGTAATTGCCCTGTTATTGCGCTCTGGTAAGTTTAAAAAGCTAGTTATTAATCCAAAGGCTTAGATTATTCATTGCACAAGCAAGAGTGGTGCAACTTGTCCAAGCTAAGGATAGTTACTTGTTTGCCTTTATAGCTGATTATATTTTCTTTTTTGAGTTTCATCATTTCGATGCTAGCTGTTTCACGGGTAATACCGGTCATAGCGGCAATTCGTTTGTGGGTTAGGGGGAAATCAATGATTATTTTGTTGTTTTCATTTTTTCCAAAACGTTGAGCGGTGAAGTATAGGGTAGCAGCAACTTTTCTTTTGGCATTTCCAAATACTAGTGCTTCGGTTTTATTTGCCAAAGTATTTAGTCCTGAGCTTAGGCGGATTAATAATTCTTCCATTGCTGCTGGATTGGTTTTTAGGAAATCCAAGACGTCTTTGATTGGGACTCTATAAATTATAACTTTGGTTAGGCTTTCATAGAAATAGTCATTTTTGGTGCCATGGAGAATTACGGCAATAGGGAAATATGATCCAGTTCTGTAGATATTGACGATGAAGTCTTCTCCATTTTCAGAGACTAATTGTTGGCTTACATAGCCAGAGTCAACAAAGTGGATAAAGCGTAGGTCATCGTTGGGTTGAAGAATGATTTCTCCAGTTTTATATGTTGTTGGTTTGTAGTTATGAAAAAACTTTTTTAAGAGATTTTCACCTGGTGCACGAGAGAATAGGGACATGGCGTTAGTATATCAGGAAAGTTTTTTTAAATAATTACACTAACTATACTTGAGGTATATAATACCCTAATCAATGATCGAACAAGAAAAAAAAGTTTCGGTTGGAGAAGAAAACATAAGCCAAGAAAAAAAAGATAACAAATTAACTGATGCTGCAAAGCAAATTCGTTCTGAACTTTTTGAACTATTAACTCACCCAGACGTTCAAAATACCAAACTTTCAGAAACACTCAAACAGAGCTTTCTTGCCTATCCATCTTCTTTATTAAATCAATTAGGGTTTTTAACCGAAGAACCTGTTTTTAAAGTCCATGAAGACCAAAGATGTCACTGGGGATATGAGGTTTCCATGGCCAAAAAGGTTTTAGACCATTTACCTTGGATCAAAGAATTTTTTAAAGCAGACGACAAGTTCATTGCTGATTTATTATTTATGATTTTCATTAGTGACATTGGCAAAGCTGGTCCATTTGAAGCAAAAGACGGCCAACCAGAAGCAGTAGTCAGAAGAATATTTAATCAAGCAATTTTCCGCAAAAGACACCAACAATGGCTGCTCGAATGCGACCCAGCAAAATTCCATGAAGAACTACATGAATCATTGGCTCAGATCAGTAAAAAAACTCCAGAAAACGGAATTTCCGATTATGATGCTATTTTTAAAAATGGCATCTTTTTTATGCTTCCACTAGAAATATACTTCTATGTTTTACAACAAGTAGCTAGCGAAGAGGCTGGTGAAAATGAAGATTTGCAAAGAAAATCTTTAGAACTATTTTCTCTTTCTTCAGAAGAAAGAGAGTTTTTGGTAAACATCGGCAAAGACCCAAAAACAACTCCAATGCGCTATTTCTTTACCACTAGCCATATTCAATTTGGTGAGTTCTTCTTACAAAGAGTGGGGTTACTGAACAAAGACCAATCTAGTCTTGTTGACATGTCATTATCCCATCATTTTTCTCAGGGAATTACAGCTAGTCTTGTAGATCTTAATGTCGTTATTAATGATCAAGACTGGATAAAAAAAGTTGCTTTTTTGGAAATTCTAGATAAATTTGAAGCTTTCCTATATCGCTGGCGAGATCAGAGTCTAGAGGAAGCAAGGAAATCTGCTTATAACGAAATTATGTTTCAGTTAGGAAAAAACTATCCCAAATTTCCTCATCTAAAAGATTGGTATCATGAGGTTTTTGTTGGCATGGAAACAAATGGTGTCCTATCTAGATAGATTAGGCTTTTGCAGCATCTTCTAAAATTAGTTGGGGCAAAAATTCAGTAATAAAATCTATTATTATCTCTTGTTGCTCGCCACTTAACTCTGAAAATGAAAGTTGTGGTTCTGTAATTTTTTCTATTACTTTGATAACTATTGGGGCGAGTTCTGTGGCTTCGACATTATTAAATTGAACGGCAAGATTAAAAACAAATTCTGGGAGTTTATCTTTGGTTATTTTTTTGGTTATTTCAATTTTTTCGACCATTTATTTAAGGTATTCATACTTAATAGTGGTTTATGTGAAGTGTAACGTAATTAGTGGGAAAAACCACCCCTGTTTTATATCCCATAGTTTGACTATTTATTGAGTAAGTGCTATTATGTTATAGGTTTTACTTTAAATATTAGCAATGCGCTATGAAACATAAAGTAAAACAGCTCTTTAATATGTCGTGTTAATTAGCAACTCGTTCAACCTAAGGGTATGTTTATTTTGTATTTTTAGGCTGGGCGAGTTGTCAAAAAACTTTCCCAAATAAAATTTAGGAGTAGCTCATGAGGCACCCTTTCCCGACCATTCTGGTCATTTCGCTCTTTCTCTTGTTGTTGGCCGCTTGCGCGCCAGCGACTCCAATTGCTCCCACTCCCATTGATGTTGCTGTCAACAGTAGCATCCAGCTCACCAACGGCACCGCCGTGGCGACGCTGACGAACCTCGGAAATGGCGAGTGGTCCTGTACAAACGATAACACTGGTGGAGATTCCACTTGTGTGTCGGTTGTTCAAGGCACCACGAACTTTTTCTATGGCACGGAGAAATTTGCCACCACTGATGTGAATCATGTGGACAAAATCACCCTGGTGAACAACTGGTACAAAAAGTAGGAGCGAAGAATAAGACTTGGCAATTTGATGAGGGTCTCTGTAAGGAGATCCTCATCAAGTCCTAGTTTTTTAAAGTTTTATTAACACGACATATTTACTTTCCTTGATTATTTTTCAAAAAAGTTTAAGATTAATCCCTGTTATGCCTGAAGAAAAACAGCCGTTTTATCCTGATCAAATTATTCCACTTATTCTTACTGTGGTAGTTTTTTTTGTCATGGTTGGCCTATTGTTTCTAGAGGTTTTTGGATTAAATCGTTTCGTGATTGCTAGAGAACAAATTTTAATTCATCTTTCTTGGACTGATATTGCCGTGGGAATGACAATCTATTTAAAAACATCAATTGATTTTGCTATTTTCATCGGTCGCCTAATGTCTAAATTTCCTGGTTGGAAGAATAGGATTATGATCGAGATAGGGACGGCCTTTGGTAATGCACTTGGTACATTTGCCATTTTATTGCTTTGGGATTTATTTCGTGAAGTAAGATTTTTAATGGCAGCAATGATCTTAATTGCATCTTTAGTTTTGCTTCGTCTAGCAGAAGAAGGTTTAGATCATGTTAAGGATGCTGAAGGAAATTATAGGTTCGCATTATTTGGTTTTGTGAGATTATTTGAAAAATATTTATCAAATTTCAATCGTGCTTTAGCTCCGGTATTGAATAAAATTGTGCCACGTCTTTCTATTGCTGATAATGATTTAAAAACAGGTTTTAAGGCTTTGTTTTTCCTTTCTTTTTCAGTACCTTTCATTTTGGGTTTAGATGATTTCGCTGGTTATATACCTCTTTTTAATGTAGTTAATGTCTTTGGATTTTCTATTGGAGTCTTTTTGGGACACATGCTCTTGAATATCTTTTTATTTTTATCACCAAAGAGAACTATTGCTGCGGTTAAGCAGCCAGTTATTTCATTTTTGGGAAGTTTAGCTTTTGTAGTTTTGGCAATTATTGGTTTGATTGAAACCGCAAAGTTGGTAGGATTTTTACCACACGGAACTTAGTGTTTTCTTGAAATTTTTGTATGACCTAAGTTTTTTCTATTAACCTAGCATATTCAGTTTTTGTTTAAAGTGTTTATATATTTTTGTATTTGATTTATTGACAGCAATCGATTCAAGTTCATAATATATGAATATGAGTTCATACAAATGCTGTTCTAATTCTTCCAAAGAAGGTAAACAGGTTGAAAACTTAGCCTCAATTCTTAAAATTGTAGCTGAACAATCTCGTCTTAAATTAATGTGTATTTTGAAAAAGGGTGAACACTGTGTTTGTGAAATCATGGAGCACGTAGATTTTTCTCAAAGTTTAGTCTCTCATCACTTAAAAGATTTAAAAGATATCGGTGTGGTTAGTGATGAAAAAAGAGGTCAAAGAGTTTATTACTCTTTATCAAAAAAAGGCCAATATATTACTCGTGCATTATTTCAAATAATAGAAGAAAGATAAATTTTATGAAAATTCAAGTTTTAGGTTCTGGTTGTCCAACCTGTCAAAAATTACATGAAGTAGTACTTAAAGCAGCTAAGGAACTCAATTTAGAAAAACAGGTTGAGTATCTATCTGGGCCTGAAGGTGTTACTAAAATCGTGGAGCTAGGAGCTATGAGTAGTCCTGTTTTAGCTATCGATGATCAGATCGTAATAACTGGCTTCAATGGTGATGTTGAAAAAATTAAATCTTTAATTAGTGGCAAAACTAAAAAAGCAGGCAGCAAATACTCAGATGATTGTGAATATAACCAAGAATCTTTGAAAGTTAAAATCTGCAGTTGTGGAGAAAATTGTTAGGATGAGTATCTTCACACCCATTCAACAATTTACAGATCTAGTTACTTATCAATGGTTAGGAATTACTGCTCAGACTTATTTGGGAGACGGTGTCAACTTCTTTATTTATGACGTCATTAAGATAGGTTTGTTGATGTTTGTGATTAACACTGTCGTGACGATTACAGAATATTATTTCCCCATGGAAAAGGTGCGAGATATTCTCACTAAGCGTCGTCTCTATGGTTTAGATTATTTAGTAGCTGCTCTACTTGGAGTAGTTACTCCTTTTTGTTCTTGTTCATCCATTCCACTATTCATAGGCTTCATTTCAGCGAAGATTCCGCTAGGTGTGACCTTTGCTTTCTTAATTAGTTCACCTCTAATCAATGAAGCTTCGCTGTATTTGTTTCCCAGTATCTTTGGTTTGCAAGTGACTTTGCTTTATAACGTTGTAGGAATTCTAATTGCCATGTTGGGAGGCATGTTGATTCAAAAAATGAACATGGAAAAATATATTAGACCTGAATTTTTGAAGCTTAAATCAAGAAAGCAAGTGGAAGCTGAGTATGAAAATGCAAAAGTCCCTTTTAAAGATCTAGTAAAGTTATGGCAAGGTCAGGTTTGGACAATTACCAAAACAGTTTTTCCTTACGTACTACTTGGAGTTGGAATTGGTGCCTTAATTCATGGCTTTGTACCAGAGTCATTAGTTGCTAATTATTTATCTAGTAAAGCTTGGTGGGTGGTACCAATAGCAGTCCTAATTGGTACCCCTTTGTACACTAATTCAATTGGTGTTATTCCCGTGGTAGAAGCCTTAATTAATAAAGGTGTGCCAATGGGCACTGCTCTTGCCTTTATGACTGCTTCAACCACACTATCGATTCCTTCTGGTTTGATGCTAGCTAAATTAATGAAAAAAGAACTACTAATAGTTTTCTTTGGCATTACTATCATTGGCATTATTTTTATGGGTTATTTATTTAATGCGATTTGATATTTTTGTCAGTAATGACAAAAAATTAAAGCAAAAAAAGTATTTTTACTCAAATATTTTTTCTGTTTTTTTGTATACAACAATTTTTTCCCAACTAGCAACTGGTCCATCTACTAATTCAAAAAGAGGATGAACAGAGAAGATCAGCTGTTGCTCTAATGCAATAAATTTTTGCGGATCTCTATTTTTCAGCTTTTCTTTTAAGTGCTTTGTTTCATATTCCAATTGATCACGAGTTACAGTAATTTTATTTACTTTCTTAATTGGTTGGAGTTTTTGACGATTAAATTTATAATTTCTTTTTTCTGCTTCATCGACAATGGCGTGTAAATAAGCAGTTATTACTTCTACTGGAGCACAGTGTTCCTTAAATCTTTGTAATTGAGGGTGTTTGGTGTAACCAGTTGTTTTCCCAGATAAAACATGAAGAGCTAACAAGCCCTCTCGCCAAACCGCGACCAAGCCTTTGATATCTAAATAACTGGGATGAATACTCCAAATGCGCATTAAAATCCTATTTATTTGGCGGAAGGGGCGGGATTCGAACCCGCGATGGCGTGAGCCGCAGGTTTTCAAGACCTGTGCAATGAACCACTATGCGACCCTTCCTAGAGATGTTAGGTAGTAATTGTACCATCTGGTGCTACTTTCAGTGCAACAGCAAATTGGTGTATATTAATAGCAATGGAAAAAGCACAGGGAATTGTTCGAGATTTTTTACGTGGTAAGAATTCAGCTACAGCCGATGTAGAGAATTTTGATCCAAACGCTCAATTTGATAATGAAGAACCAAGTTTTTCTGGTGGATCAGAGCCAGAAATGTCCAAAATTGCTCCTGGAATGTATAAACCTGTACCTGAAAAAATGATTTACGAATGGATGGCTCTTAGTAGGCCATTTCGTAAAAGAAATCGCCAGTTTTTTACTACTGTTTTAGTTATAGCCTTATTAATTTCTTTAATTTTGTTTTTCTCTGGTCAATTTCTACCAATTGCCATGGTATTTTCAGTAGTCTTTCTCAATTATGTTTTGGCTGTTGTTCCACCACCAGAAGTTTCTCATCGTATTACTACATTTGGTATTAATGTCGAGGGAAATCTTTATTATTGGGAAGAGCTAGGAAGATTTTGGTTTGATACAAAACATGACTCAACTTTATTGATGATAGAGACCATTCGTTTCCCAGGCAGACTAATCTTAGTTTTGCCAAAAGACAAAAAAGAGGTTGTATCTGAGATTCTATCTGAGGTTTTATTGCAACAAAAACCACCATTGAGTTCTTTTGAAAAAATTGCTAAATGGATACAGGAAAAATTTCCTCTAGAATAATTTTCTATTTTTTTAAATATTCTTTTAAGAATGTTAAAACTTCTTCTGGATGGTTTTCTGGCTTAACTTTTTCCCAAGTCTTAATTATTTTTCCACTTGGATCAATAATAAATGTTGAGCGAATAATACCCATGTATAGCTTGCCAAAGCGATTTTTTTCTCCCCAAGCACCAAAAGCTTCCAGTAAAGTATGTTCTTGATCAGACCATAATGGGAAGTTCAGCTGGTGTTTTTCAGAAAACTTATTATGAGTATCTTCTGAGTCATTGCTGATACCTATCACAGTAGCTCCCATCTTTGTAATTTCTTGATTGACATCGCGAAAACCACAGGCTTCAACAGTACATCCCGGAGTATTATCTTTTGGATAAAAATACAACACAATATATTTGCCTAAAAGCGAGCGCAATGAAGTCGTTTCTCCAGATTGATTGAGGACTTTAACATCTAATGGAGCAATTTGATCTATTTTTAACATGTAATCAGTGTAACAGGTTTGTGAAACAAAAAACCGCAAGCAAGCTTACGGTTTTTGAATTTAACAAAGTAATTATGAATTAATTAGTTTGAAGAACTTGAAGACTCAGCGTGAGCTTCGGCCTTAACTTCAATTGACCAATTTTCATCAGTTGTAGAGTATGTCTTGGTTTCGGTTGTCTTTTGACCATTTTCACTAGTAGAAGTAGTTACGGTAACAGTAGTTTCTTTTTTAGTGGTTGCTGGCTCTGTAACACTTACTTCTTTAGTTGTTGAAGCACCTTTTTCAGCTACGCCACCTTTGGTGGTAATTTCTACTTCACCACTCTTTGTTGCTTCATCGCCACCAAGATATTTATCCCAACGGAATGGAGCTGGGGTAGGGGTTGGTTCTGTGGTTTTTTCAAATACAATTTCTTCTTCGCGAGGAAAATAGAATTTGTAGCCAAAATAACCGACGATACCTAATACTAAGACTGCAAAAATTACAGCCCAGGTTTTTGAGGAACTTTCAATGTTCATATGTCCTATATTATATCAAGCTATATCAAAAAAAGCTATGATTATTGTTAATACTTACATTATATCTCTGATTGTTGAAATAAAAAAAGCGCCAGGCAGAACCCGGCGCTTTGAATAACTTGTTGAGCAATTCGTTAGAAAGGAAAGTTGGCGATGAGCCAACCAATCGTTCCCGAGAGGGTAACGACAATTCCTACGAACATAATTGCCATGCCGCCGCAGTGTCCGCCGATAGTTTTACCGGTTGACTCGCGTTTTCTGGCTTTAGCCATGTTGATCAAGATGAGCACAAAGCCCACCACAATCAGCAATAACCCGCCAAAGAATAGGATTGCGAAGTTCATAACTTCCTCCAAATCTACGTCTCACCCGGAATGGGTAAGATGGCCATTCTTGGTGAACAGCGCTCAAAATACCAAAATAGATATCTTGAGTGCTGATCGCCAAAGAATAATTACAACAAGTTTTTTTAAAGAACTTACTGCAGACTAAACAAAAATAAGTGTTGCGATAACACAACTTTATTTATTTTGCAGAATCTATCATTGTATAACAAAATATGTAATTAATCAATAGTTATAGGATATTATTTTCTAGTAAATATACACAAATTCTTATTATTGATCACTTTCTCCATCACCAATAAAGCCATTGCGCTGTAGAGACCAAAGTCTTTGGTAAATACCACCATCTTTTTCAATCAATTCTTCGTGCGTTCCGATCTCTGCGATTTGACCTTCATTCATAACAACAATGCGATCGGTCTGGATGATAGTAGAAAGACGGTGAGCAATAATAATGCTGGTACGAGGATTTTCTCGATCTCTAACTAGGTCCCAAAAAGCTTTTTGAATTATTTGCTCTGAGGCACTATCCAACGAGCTAGTAGCTTCATCCAAGATAATAACTTTAGGCTTTTCTAGAAGCATTCTAGCAATAGCTAGACGTTGTCTTTGACCACCTGATAATTTAATACCACGTTCACCAACTATGGTTTCATAGCCATTTGGTAGGTCTTTGATAAAAACATCTACTTGAGCTGCTTTAGCGGCTGCCAAAACCTCTTCTTTAGTGGCTTTTTGGTTGGCATAGGCAATATTGAAGTAAACAGTGTTGTTGAACAACAGCGGATCTTGAGGAACTACTCCAACTATTTTACGCAAATCATTTTTGAGCAATTTATTAATAGCAACGCCATCAATTGAAATTTGACCACTAGTTGGGTCATACATACGCATTATTAGTTTAGCAATGGTAGTTTTTCCGGCTCCTGAAAAACCAACCAAAGCAATGGCCTCACCACTTTCTATTTTAAGAGAAAAATCTTTTAGAACAGATTGTTTGTTTTCGTAGGAAAAACCAACTTCATTGAAAGAAATCTCTCCTTTAATATTTTGTATCTTTTGTGGTTGATCTGGATCTGGAACAGTTATTTTTTCATCTAACAAATCAAGATATGTGCTGATGTCGGTGCTTTTTTTAGCAAGTTCACGCAAGTTAAAAAGTAGCTGCATCATTTTTGGGAAAAGAGTCATTGAAAAAGTGACTACAAGCATGAAATCTGCCAAAACAATTTGTTGGTTTTGCAGGTCTCTAACAGCAAGAAACATAATTCCTACCAAAGCAAAATTAATTAGATTGCCAACAATGCCATCAAAATAACGGAAGGTGAAGAAATAGCCTTGTAACTTTTTATTCCAAATTGCGAGGAGATTGGAAAAACGAGTCTGCTCAAATTTTTCATTAGCAAAGTATTTGACAGTATCAAAATTAACTAAATTATCGACTCTAGCTGAAGAAACATTGTCGTCAGCGTCATTGAATTCTTGACGTCTTTTAATATTGAATTTGATTAAAAAGTAAGCAACAAAAATAGTAATGGCGATGAGCGAAATGACAAAGAGTAAGTAGTCAAAACGTAGTCTAGCAAAGGCAAAGAACATCACTGCAAAACTAATGGCTAAGTTTAAAAACTGGCGATTGATAATGTCGTAGTAAGCAAAAAAAGCGTCGTCACCTCTTTTCATTAAGCTAATTAGTTTGCCAGAGCTCTTGTTGGTGTGATAAGCAAAGTCTAGATTGTGGATATGAGTTAGAACAGCTTTGGAAATGTCATTTGAGGTACCAACCATATTTTTATCGGTGACATAGTAACCAATGTTTTCCAATAGATTGCTGATAAAAAGAATTAAGCCAAAAAAAAGAACTAATTGGAAAGCATGATCCATTGAGTTATCTTGTACTGCTTGAGTAAGCCACTTGACAAAAAATGGCGCCAAATTATATAGACACATAGAAGACATCATTGGGATGGTGCCAAGAATGAATGGCCATTTGCGTTGCCAAATGAAGTGGTAGAGACGTTTGAATACAGAGATCATATTTTTTTCTTTAAAAAAGACATTATAGCTCTTTTTACCCAGCCAAAGCTAATTTATTGGATGAAAACTATATGATTAAAAAGTTTTGTCGAAAACGGGAAAGCTATCCCGAACTTCTCTATGATACCATCATCTCTCAACTACCAGAATTATCAATAGTTGTTGATTACTATACAGATTACTTCAAGGGAAATGTAAAAATTAGTGAAGAAAAATATCAAGCAATCACGCTATAATAGTGATATGAACTCACAAAAAGATTATTTAACCGATTTAGTTGATGAGGTTGATAATGACAACCAAGATAATGAACCCAGCCAAGATTTGGATGATGATCAGGCTATAAGTGACGATGGTGATGTTATTACCTTAGACTATTAATATCTACATTAATCTCACCGAATTAATTATGTATTTGCTACTTAATAGTCAAAACCTTTCATAAAATTTTCTAAATCAATTTTAAGAGCTTCTGCTATTTTCCAAATTACAAACATAGTTGGACTATAAACACCACGCTCTAAATGGCTGTAATAAGCTGTGTTGATTCCAGCTTTAAAAGCCAAGTCTTCCTGAGTAAGACCTTTTTCCTCTCTAACAGACCTGAGATGAATTGCTAATTTTCGAGTAAATTGTTTTCTTAATTTATCTTGTTCAGGTTTAGACAATGATGGTTTATATTTAGCAGATGACACATTCTAATTGTTGTGCCATTCCTATGTTTACACCACGTTGTAGACATTGGATTAGTTATGTTGTAAACACCCAATTTGCTATATAATTAACCACAAGATTAGAACAACGAAAGGGTTACCCTATGAAAAAATGTCGTAGCTGTCAAAAAGAAATCGATAACAAAGCAAAAAAATGTCCGTATTGTCAAGAAAAGCAGGGTAATTGGGCACAACGTCACCCGATATTAACTGGTATTCTAGGAATTATCCTTCTCTTTATTGTAATTGGAGCTAGTTCTGGTGGTAGTGATACACCAACTAGCCAATCTAATACCATATCACCTAATACAGAAGTCATTGAAGAAAGTGACACAACCAAATCGGAAGATAGTAATGCTTCCGAAACTGTATCTCAAAAAAATGCTGTTAGAAAAGCAAAGTCATATTTGAGTATTTCAGGCTATTCAAGAAGTGGCTTAATAAAACAACTAGAGTTTGAAAAGTTCTCTACAGAAGATGCTACTTATGCAGTTGATGCAGTTGGGGCTGATTGGAATGAACAAGCCTCAAAAAAGGCTAAGTCGTACCTAGATATTTCTGGTTATTCAAGAGAAAGCTTAATAAATCAATTAGAGTTTGAAGGCTTTACAACAGAACAAGCCAGTTATGGAGCTGATGCTGTAGGTTTATAACATCACCAATCTGTTTAATCGAATACTAAAGGGCTAATTAAACATTAGCCCTTTTTGCATTCTTTATAACGCATTATAAACACATCAAAAACAGAAAAATCTGATTTATTTCTTTTATAATTAAAGTATGAGTCAAAATATAGGCAGACCAGCCCTAAGTGATAAACAAGTTGATACACTCTTCCGAAAACTAGAACCATACTTAAAGGCTGGTTTGAGTATCAATAAAGCCTGTCTT
>Ga0210043_1001006_pt1 | contig 26537 bp, 27 predicted proteins | sample CryGeymet201501t_FD_183990 | JGI IMG/M metagenome (GOLD analysis project Ga0210043, IMG submission 183990) | Groundwater microbial communities from Crystal Geyser aquifers in Utah, USA - Crystal Geyser metaG 2015-01t (SPAdes) (version 2) | ecosystem: Environmental > Aquatic > Deep subsurface >... | reverse complement strand
AAATGAGTAATTTTTTCTGACTTTCCAGAAATAGCATATGTGGTCACCCCACTTGCCATATCTATCCCAGCACCAATTGCACCTTGATCTAAGTTAGCCTTCCCCATTGATTCTTTAGTCGGAATTCTAATCATTGCCATCACTGGAACACTGTTAAAAACAATTACTCTAATATCTGGAGTTCCTTTATATGCATACTTTGCTAACCCAGGGTGAGGAGAAATTAATTCTTCAACAATTGCTTTATGATTTTGTCCCCAAGTAGAATACTCTCCATCAAGAATATTTCCAATGTGCAAGTCAAGATCATCCTCACTAAACTTATTACCATAGTTGTCTAACCAGATATTCTCCTTGTCTAACTGCTTCATAATCAAAACAATCCCCTTGCCCGCGCTTCCGCTTGCTGGCTTAATCACAAAAGGAGTAGGAATTGATCTCCATTCAACATTCTCAATATCATCAATCGAGCCAAAGATATGAAAGATTTCCGCAGTAGGAATTTTATGCTCCTGCATTAACTCTTTTGTTCTTAATTTGGAGAAACCATAACGCTTCGCTGAATATGGATTCTGGTTCGTATAACTAGACCGACCATTCATCCCTAAAATATGAGCGGGTTTAATTGACATGCTTATTCCTCCTCAATCAAAGATCTAAATCTAAACCATTCTTTAAGTCTTAGACCAGCAAACTTACCAATTACCACATTGATCAAAACAGTAGTCATGATTAATAGTTCTGGCTCAGTTAAAGCAAATTTTTGCATAACTTCCCAGCGAAGTAGTAAAGTAGAGGCAAATGCCAGTGCTAATGTCTCAATAGTTAAAGCAATCGCTTCTGATTGTTTTGATCTTGATTGAGCATCTAAGAAGTTCTCAGATAATAAAACGAGAATTAAAATAGGGAAGATATTAATACTCATTAATGAAACTAAACCAAAGTATGGTGAAACCAAGAATACCCCAAATATTCCCATAGAGACAACCCATAACAACATCGCTGTTCTAGGGAGGTATGATAGTTTTGTTTTCTTTAATACCCTTTTTGCGATTAGTGCGACTAAAACAATTGCTCCAAAGATAGCAATTCCTTCAAAGACCCCCGTTGAAACTAAGGCAACCGCAAGGACCGCTGGGATATAAATTCCAAAGCCTCTCAGGCCTATGATATGTCTTGATGCTCCAATCAATGAAGCAATCAGGGGAAACAATAACACTAAAACTAAAATGTTAGGGGCAACCCCCTCTTCTATGGCATTGCGAATGGCATGTTGAATAAAGTTGTTCCAACTTAGATCTCCAATGGGAGTTTCTTCTAAATATGTTGCTAGTTTGCTTTTCTGCCTATCTGTTGGCTGTGTAATATCTCCCTCAGTTTTCTCCTTAATCTTCTCCACTACTTCTGCTGAAGGAGATGCTAATGATGCCTCGGAAGTTGCTTCAGCTGAGTCTGTAGCGTTTTCAATCACCTCAATATCAGCTTTAAGCAAGCTAGTTTGAGCATGCATAGTCGATACGGATGACAAAAAAATCGTTGAAAAAAGAATCAATGATAATAGAGAAAATAATGATTTTTTAAACATATAGAGTTATTATAGCGTACTTAAAGGATTAAACCTAAAAAGCCTTGGAAAAAACCTAGAATTACAGAAATAACCAGTAGGCTAAAGAAATAATTTAGCTCAGTACCAAACAGACTCATTTCAGCAATCCTAAATCCTGGAACTAAATAGGTGGCTAACCAAAGTAAACCAACATGAATAACTATAGAGAATAATCCTAAAGTAACAATATTAATAGGTAAAAAAAGGAGTTTTAAAATTGGTCTAACTATTTTATTTAACAAAGTAATTACTAAAGCCGCTAATACATAGGTAGTCCAATGTAGGATAGTTATATTAGGAAAAAAATAGGTAACTATGACAAGGGCAATGGCTGTAGCAATAAAAGGCTTAAGTATTTTCATACTCATAGTATATTAAATTTCCTCTCGAACATCCAGTCAAGTTAATAATTATTAACTTGGCTTGTTATGTTACAATTTAACTCGATGAAAAAACCTAATTTTTATATCACTACTACCCTTCCCTATGTAAACGCAGAGCCACACATTGGCTTTGGATTAGAAATTACTGCTGCCGACGTCATTTCTAGATATATGCGTAGCCAGTTAGGAGATGGGAATGTCATATTCAATACTGGGACAGATGAACATGGTCAAAAAATCTATGAGAAAGCCTTAGAAAATAATCAAACTCCACAACAATACACAGACTTCTGGGCAGCTAAGTTTGAAAACCTCAAAACCCTCCTCGACGTTAATTACACTCACTTTATCAGAACTACTGATCATCAGCACATTGAAGCTGCTCAGCAATTTTGGAGGATAGTTGACCAAAATGGTTACATTTATAAAAAAATGTATAAGGTTAAATACTGTGTTGGTTGTGAGCTCGAGAAACAAGATAGTGAGTTAGATGATGGTAAATGTCCACTCCACCCCAACAAAGAACTAGAACTCAGAGAAGAAGAAAACTATTTTTTTAAGTTCTCTGCTTTTCAAGACAAATTGCTGAAGTTATATGAAAAAAGGGATAATGAAGGTAGTTTTGTTAAGCCTGAAGGTAAGCTTAACGAAATTAGAGCCTTTGTCCAAGGTGGTCTCCAAGACTTCTCTATTTCCAGACTCAAAGAAAAAATGCCTTGGGGGGTGCCAGTCCCAACAGACGAAAATCATGTCATGTACGTCTGGTTTGATGCTTTAGTAAATTATATTTCTACACTAGGTTGGCCTGATACGGAAGGTAAATACAATGACTACTGGCCAGGAATACAGATTGCGGGGAAGGATAACCTCAGACAACAGTCAGCCATGTGGCAAGCAATGCTAATGGCTGCTAATCTAGAACCTAGTAAACAAATCCTCATCAATGGCTTTGTCAGTATTGATGGACAAAAGATGAGCAAATCACTTGGTAATGTTATCTCTCCACAAGAAATGGTTAATAGATATGGCACAGATGGAACAAGATTTCTCTTAATGTTCCTTGGACCAATTGGTTCTGATATGGATACCAGCTGGGAGAAACTAGATACTGCTTTTACTGCCTACCTTTCTAATGGGGTTGGCAATCTCTGTTCCAGAGTGGCTAAGATGTGTGAAAAAGCAGGACTAAAGGGAAATAATGATGATATTATTGTTTCAGAAAATGTTGCTACTGAGTTAGAACAAATGAATATCAAAGAGGCTTTAGAGCATATTCTTAATGCTATCAGTGAGGCAGATGTCTATCTAAGCAAAGAGCAACCATGGACAAAGAGTGGAGATGAACAAAAAGTAATCTTAATTAAGGCTGTTAGCTTAATAAAACAGATCGTGACTGACTTATCACCTTTTATGCCACAAACAGCTGAGAATATTCTTAATCATTTCAGTCAAGATAAGATTGTGGCACTTAAACCATTATTCCCTAGGTTACAAAAATAATTACTATTTGATTTCTAAAGGAGTCGAATTAGACTCTTTTAAACCCTTTACTCCAACTAATGACTTCATTTGAATAATTGCTATTTTATTTAATTTCTCTAACCTTTGCACTTGTTGAATATCTTCTCTAATAAACTCTGCATTAAGACTCTCTAAACCTGCTAAACAAACCAATTGCATAATATCTGCATTATCACGAATATTACCTTCCTTCTTAGGATTGTTTTTTCTCCATTCTCTTGCTGTAACTCCAAACATAGCCATATTGAGAATATCAGCCTCTGAAGCATAAATTGAATTGGCTTGTTTTTTGCTTACTTCCTTTGGAATTAAGTTTTTCTTGACTGCATCAGTGTGTACACGGTAATTTGCTCTAACTAGAAATCTCTTTGCATCCCAATCCTGTTGTAATTGGCTTTTTTCATTACTTTTTAATCTTTGGAACTCTTTAATTAGATACAACTTAAATTCTGGACTTATCCAAGAAACAAATTCAAACGCAATATCTTTATGGGCAAATGTACCACCACCATATCTGCCCTTTTTTGAAATAATACCAATAGCATCAGTATCTTTAATCCACTTTTTAGGAGTTAATGAGAAGCTATTTGAACCTGCTAATTTTTTAAATCCATCGAATTCGATGGATTTAAAACTTGGATTATTTATTTTTTCCCATAGCCCTAAAAATTCTATAGTACTATAATTTCTTAACCAGTTTTGTAACACATAATCACTCCTAGATTTATCTCTATACCTAGCAATATCAGTCAAAGAAATATATTCACTATCTTTCTTTGTAAAAAAACTTATTTTCTTTTTTTGAACTATTATTTCTTGTTTCTTCATAAATATTCTAAATAATTACAATTTACTTAAAATACTCCTCTAACCTTACAAAGATCTTTCACATAACAATCTATGTTATAAACCCGTCGAATTCGACGGGTTTAAAATGGTAAAATCTAACCCATGGTCATAGACACTCACTGCCACTACAACGATCCCAAGATCGTAAATAATCTAGACAAATATTGGAAACAGGCACAAGAAAAAGGTGTTGAAACTGCTGTATTAATTGGCACTAATATGGATACCAGTAAAGAAGTCATAGAGATGGCTCAAAAAAACAAAGACTTTTATGCTGTTGTTGGAGTTCATCCAGAAGATGCTCAAACCTTAAATATTACTGAATTAGAAAAGTTAGCTAAACAAGCTAAAATAGTTGGGATTGGAGAGATTGGCTTGGATTACTATTGGTTAGATAAATCAGCAGAGAACTTTCCAGAAATTGTCCAAAGACAAAAAGATGTTTTTATTGCTCAATTAGAGTTAGCAAATAAACTTAATCTACCTGTTTCTATTCATGTCAGAGACAAAAATAATGAGGCTTATGATGATATCCTCGCTATTATCAAAGAACATCCTCCCACAAATAACTTTGTTCTCCACTGTGTATCAGGACCAGAACACTATATTGAACAGATGATTGAACTAGGTGCCTACTTTGGTTTTGATGGTAATGTTACTTACAAGAATGCTCAGAGTATTAGAGATATCTTTAAGATGGTGCCTAAAGATAAGGTAGTTGTTGAAACAGATGCCCCTTATTTACCACCAGTACCATATAGAGGTAAGGTGTGTGAACCTTGGATGGTTGTTGTTACTGCTGAGTATATTGAAGAAACATTTAAGATTGCTAAAGAAGAGCTTAAGAATAATTCTAAAAAATTATTTAACTTATAAAAATTTTTGACTAGTACTTTTTATCAAAATACTATTCTCCCCCTACAATATCCAACACCCTCTCCATATCCGCTTGAGTCTTTGATACATCACCTTTGAGAGTAATAACAATCTTTGTTTGTCTATTTGATCTAGATAGCTTAATCTGACTCTTTGCTTGGAGTCTTCTTTGAAGTTGTTCTCTTACCTTATCTACAACAGCCTGATCAACTGTTTCCATAATATGGTTTTTACCACCCTTCTTTATCTCATTATTTTGTTTGTAGTGTCTAACTAACTCTTCAGCTCTTCTGACTGATGCTTTGTCTTTAATGATCTGTCTAAAGACCTTCATTGCCATTTTTTCATCATCAAGTGAAACTAAGGCTCTGGCATGACCTTCTGAAATAGAGCCATCACTCAGGGCATCCTTAATTGCATCAGGGAGTCTAAGTAGTCTCATGGTGTTAGAAACATATGAAGCAGATTTCCCAACTCTTTCTGCAACTTTTTCTGAGGTTAATGAGAACTCTTGAAGTAGTCTTTGGAAAGCTTGAGCTCTTTCTAGTGAGGTAAGGTTAGATCTTTGGACATTCTCTACAATTGCCATCTCTAGCATTCCCTTTGGAGTAGTCTTTTTGATATGGACAGGGACCTCTGATAACCCTGCAATCTTTGAAGCTCTCCATCTTCTTTCACCAGCAATGATTTGATATCCGGCTGGAGTTTGGGCGATCACTAATGGTTCTAAGACTCCATATTCTTTTATTGACTGAGCCAACTCTTGGATATCTTCTGTCTTCACCTTATCTCTAGGCTGAAAAGGATTAGCTTGTAATTGATCAATGGGGAGGTATTGTAAGTTAGACATGCCTAATATATATCATAATTTCACGGTCTTAGTCTGAGGGAAAATTAAATTGAGGTTTTCACAAGCAAAAAACACTAAACTATTTCAAGCAAAGTATTCTCTCTCAATTCTTTGGCAATCTTTAAACTATCTTGTGAGGCTTTAACAAAAAATATCGCTAGAGGTATTTGTTCTCTAGGGGGGGCAATATATTTATCACCAACTTGCTTTGTATAAATGACATTGCTTAAATATGGACTATTTGGTATTTTCAGCTCATTTACTACTCCTGAATGATCACTCCAAATCTCGCCGACAGTACTGCTGTTGTTAGTTTGTTTTTGATCACTAATTGTTAATCCCATGGCTAACTCAAAACCAACCTTATTCATATCAATTCCATAGGCACTTTTAAGCAGTGACCTTCTAAATCCACCCAATCTGACATTTATTTCAATTAAGTAAACTTTCTCTCCTACCACAAAAAATTCTGGATGGAGTGCTACTGATTTAAGTCCGGTGGCATCAATGATCATTTGTAAGATCTCATCTATTTTTTCTAAAACTGTTTTTGAATGTTTAGAGGGTAAAGATCTAAACACCAGTTGTAAATTTTTCTGACCCATTTCTCTAGCAGTAACAATGTCAACAAATCCTAGGCTTTTTAGTTTACCATCATTACTAACATATGAGATTGGGGATAGCTGATCGCCAAAAATAAATTCTTCGACTAGAATATCTTCAGTTTCATTATTCCCTGTTTTTTCAATAAACTCTTTTTTTACTGCCTGAAAATCACTGCTAACATTAATAGTATAAACCCCACGGCTCTTCGCACCAAACCTTGCTTTTACCACAATTGGGAAGTTAAATTGATCTAAATGTTTTTCAACTTCTATTAAACTTGTCACCACTGCCTTTGGTCTAAATTCAGCTAAACCAATTTTATCCATCAGTCTATGTAACTTTGTCTTATCAGACAAAGTCTCTACCGCTGAAACTATTGGACCAATCACCTGATACTTTTCAGACAACTGAGCATGCAAAATTTCAAAATAGTCTTTGCGGTTAATCACTCCTTTAACTAGATAGTGATTTTTCTGACAATAATCAACAATTTGCTCAAATGGGTTAGTCAAAGAAACTGGTAAATAGATAGCATTCTCTGGAAGTGAAACCTTAGGATCCTGATCAAGGTCACAAACTAATAGCTTAAAGTCACTCTTATAATCATTCAATAGCCTCGCATAATCCAAGAGATACTTCATGCTACCTAAAATAATAACAATAGATTTTTTCATAATATATTATTTACATAAAAAGATATTTTATGTAATCAAAGTTTAATGTAAATTGTGGGTAATAATTATTTCTTAATTAGTATTAGATATAACTCGTAGGTTAAACTAGCTAATTCATTGACAACCTTTACCTTTTCTTCCTTAGATAAATTATTATATTCATCAGCTGCTTGAACTGAGATTTTTCTTGCTTTATCTTTAATTGACTTTAATGTTTCATCAGCAGGTAATAATGAATCAATTATCATTAAGATTACATAAATAGAATTCCACCTAAGTCTATTTGTTTCAAACCATTGAAATAAGTCTTCACATTCTGCCTTAACCACAGAATAAAAATCCCTTCTCTTTTCATGATCTTTATTAAACCTATCTGTTACTGTCGGGGCATTTAAGAATTTTATGACGGTTTCTAATACCAGCGGGTTCAAACTATCCCATTTTGGCTGAGCATCTGTTGGTAAATTCATACCCAAATCAAGTACATCAAGCTCTGCATTATTCATTTGACCAACACGCTCAATAAATATTCTTAGATTATCTTTACCAGTATCTCTTTCTCTCATATTTGTATAGTTCATCAAAAAACCCCCAAAAATTGGAGGTTTCTCTATTTCTATTTAATTATCTTTATTTTGAAACAACAGATACTGTAGTCTTACCAAATCTCTTACCAAATTGAACTACACCATCAAGCATGGCAAAGATGGTATGGTCTTTACCCATGCCGACACCTTTAGCAGCTTTAACTTTAGCGCCTCTTTGTCTAATAATGATTTGACCTAAAGAAATTTTCTCGCCACCAAATTTTTTAACACCAAGTCTTTTACCATGGCGTTTACCTTGTGCATGTTGTGCTACTTTTCCTCCAGCTTTGACGTGTGACATATTAGTTTTATTTTAGTTATTTATTTAATGTAAATACAAAGATTTGTCTCTGAACGACAGCGCCTTTTCTGGCATAAACAATCGGTTCAGAGGTAGTAGTGTAACCCAATGCACTGAGTTTGTCAATCAATTTACTCAAGTCATAGGTCTTTCTTGGGGCCTCGACCATTGGGAAAACAATCACAATTCTACCTTGATTTTTCAGAACTTCTTTGAATGCTTTAAAAGCACCTAAATACATCTTCTCTAACCCTTTGTAGATATTCTCAAGTTGCTTAAGTTCTGGCTTTGGTTTTCCAAGGAATGGCTCTGTGACAATGGCGTCAACAGGTTTATTTCTTAAATCACTCATCTTGTGTACTTGTGAAGCATCTGAATAGAAGATCTTTGATTCTCCATCAAGATTATATTCTTTTTTAATCCAAGCGATATTCTTTTCTGCACCTGCAGTCGCATGACCATCTAGGTCAGAACCAACTACATCATGACCAAGCATTAAAGCTTCTGAAAGGACTGTGCCAGTCCCACAGAATGGATCATAAATAGTTTTCTTGTCACTGCCTGCGGCAATATTGATCATCATTCTAGCTACCTTTGGAGGTAACATCCCCTTTTTACGGTCTGCATATGGTTTAGATCTATCTCTGTTTGTCCAGTCATCAATATCTTGAACAGCAATAGTTTCTCCAAGCATGTTACCGTCAGTTGTACCTATAGCACAAACTTCAATAACATCATCTTGGTGTAATAAGACACTTGCGGAAAGACCTGTCTTAGTATGTTCAATAAAACGACTAGAAAGATCATGATCTTTCTTGAGTTGTTTCTTTATTTTTGTTTCGGAAAGTTCTAAATTATCTAATCCTAAGATGCCTAGACCAAAAGTTAATTTTGATTCACCTTTATGTTCATTAAGATAGGCAGCAATTAAAGCTAGCGAATCTTCATCACTCTCTGCTAAAGGGCCAATTTCTTTGACTAACTTGACTGTTCCACCTGTTTTGTTAAACAATGCTTTAGCTATTTCTTCAGAACCTAAATCAACCTTAGCTAAATTTGGCGTAACAGAAGTTACTCCTTCAGCTAAAGATTGAAGTTCTAAAAAAGATAAACTAGGAGTGTTTCCAAAAAGGAAATAATAGTTGGACATAAAAATTAGTATAGCAGGATTGAAGAGTGATTATTTAATCTTAATCACTTCAAGAGTGCTTTGGTGAGCTTTATGACCTTTTACTTTTCTGGTCTTAGATTTTGCTTTGTATGTAGCAACTCTAATTTTAGGGGCTCTACCATGTTCAACTACTTTAAGAGTAACGACTGCTTTCTCGACTAAAGGGGTGCCGACTTTAACATCTTCTCCATTAGCTACGAGTAATACATCATTAACATCAAAAGTCTGTCCGACTTCATGTTCTAAACGGTCTACAACAAAAGTTAACCCTTCGGAAACCTTGAATTGCTTACCAAGTAATTGAATAATAGCGTATTGATTAGTTTTTGACATTTAATAACTCCTTTTAAACAAGGACTAATTATATCATGACTTGAGGGATTAGCAAAAGGAGTTACAACCGTTTTTTTAATTCACCTTGAATAAATTATATTCCCTACTGCTTCTCAAACCTCCCTTTATAAAACGCCTCTCCTTCACATCTCTGGAAGGCTAATTGGCAGATTCTTTCTCCTGCATAAAGAACTAAGGTATTAGGACTTAAATTAGTAATCTCTAAGACTTGGTGATTATCTACTCCTGGTTGAATAAGGCCTGCAGAGATATGGATTAATAAACCAAGTCTGGCAAATCTACTTCTCCCCTCTAACCAACCACAAATATTACCAGGAAGAGTAATTTTTTCTTTAGTAATGGCTATGATAGTTTGTTGAGGTTTTATTTCTATCTCTTCTGCTTGAATATGATCAGTGTAATCTAAATAGTTAGTTTCTTCTTTAATGGGAATAACAGAAGGATGCTCTTGATATATCCAGAACTCATTGGCTAGAGTGAGATCAACAGAGACAAAACTTATCTGATCATCACTAAGTGGTGGGGTAATTTTGATGTTACCTGACTCTAACTCCTTTTTAATGGCTTGATTTGTTAAAACTGGCATAAGAATAACATTCTATCACCAAAAAGGTATTGCCCCAAGATAGACACTATAACTCCCTCTTATTTCTTTTACCTTTAATCAAAGAATATCCAATAGCACCAGTGATTCCAATCACGACGGTTAAAGCCAAAGCCATTACTATCTGAGTAAGTAGACTTAATGAAGATTCTTCATCAACTACAACTGGAGTCTTAATAACCCTATCATCTTGATCAGTCGAACCTAAATTCTTAATCACTACCTCTTTTTGTGAACAATTTGGACTTTCAGGATTTGTAGGTAAACGACAAAGGCCGTTAGAACAACTAAGAGAATCACCACAGTCTGCATTTACACCACACTCTCTACCACAGTTACTTTCAATATTTGCTGTTACAGTCTGGTCATTCTGACAGACTTCACTCTGAGGATTGGTAATATCTCTACAACTACCCTCAAAACAAGTTAGACCAGTTTTACACTCAATGGCTTGATTACAACTCTCGTTACAATTCTTACTTCTCTGGATAACATCCTGACAGTTTTTACTAATTAGATTTGTAGATAGCCGGCATTTATTTTCATAGCAAAGGAAACTTGTGCCACACTCAGCTGAATTTCGGCAGGCTTCATTGCACACTCTATCGACGACAGTAGCAACTTGACCATCTTCTTCACCTAGATTTGAGGTATTAGTGTTTGAAGTAATAGTAATACTCGCTCTGACTGAATCAGTGGCAATTTTTTCTTCTCCCTTTGTAGTATTAACATCAGCGTTAACAGGAGTAATAGCAGAAGTTGTAGCTGGTTTTATAGTAGTGATGACTTTAGGGGTTGGAACTGGAGTAGGAGCACTCTCTATCTGATACTCTTGAATAATGATTGGCTTGAGAATATTTTTCAGTTGCTGATGTCTATTTACTTTAGTTGAAAAACCATCAAAAACCATTGCTAAATTACCAGTCTTCTTTGCCACAAAGGAAATTTCAGCAACATCAACTGGCTGATTACTACTAAACGGTGTATATGGATCGCTGGTAATTGCTGCAAAACTAATCTTCTTGCCACCTTCAATCCTTTCAACTTTATCCCAAGCCCATCTTAAGCCTGTCCCTCGCTTTATTCTGACAGAAACTTCATCAGTTGTATCAGTAAGTAAATCAAAGACTACTTGTAAACCGTCTACTGATTCACCATGAGTGTTTAATCTCACAAATATAGTCGAAAGTGTATCTGCACGAAGTGGAGTACTAGAAGGGACTAAGACTATCTCTGCTTTTCTTGTATTCTCGCTAGCTTGTTTTCTGACCTCTTGTTTTTGAACTAAACCGACAAAGATACCAATAAAGATAGCTAGGAAAAGAAATATAACCGAAAGAACACTGAAAAAGTGTAACCTTTTTTTCTTATCCCTGATGGTATCTAAGATAGAATCTCTAACTTTTTTTGATTGAGTCCGATGGAATGGGTTTAGATTCATATAGTTTAATTTGAAACGCTAGTAACGGCTTTACCCTCACACTCAGGCAAATCAGAAATTCCGCGTTGTCCCCACTCTTTAAATAATAAAGAGAGCTTTCGGCTACTCAGCCTTTTTTCTTTAACTAAAATAGTATAGTCATCAAGATCACTGATATTATCACAACTATAATCAGCTTGAAGACTAAGTGTCCCCGCCAAAATTATTCCAGTTGTAAGGATTAACAATGAGAGACCAAGCATAATTGAATATATTATTTTTTTTGTGATTTTTTTGGAAGAAAACAACATACTTAATTACAGTATGTCTAGACTGAGTGCAAAAGTCAATCAAACTAGTTTTGCATAGCTAATTTTAATGCGCCATGAACGGGATCTTTATCTGGTATCACTATTCTTACACTAGGATATGCTTGGTTTAATCTACTAGACACATATTCTTTCATGTAGTCATTTAGTAAAACTTTACCAGCGAAGACACAATCTGATTTACGATTGTTTAAGCCAAGGCGTTCAATTACCACTGTCGCCATTAACAAGAGTTCTTCCCCTGCTTGTTCAATAATATGTTTTGCAGTTTTATCTCCTTCAGCCAACGCTTCAAATGCAAGCCTCGCCAGTGCAGCAATCTGCATTTTTGATAATACTGGGTTATAAACACTATGCTTCAGTTCTGGAATTGAAGATGTTTCAAAATATTCATTAACTTTACTCTCTAACTTTGACGGGGCAATTCTCCCATCAAAACTTTTAGCAGCCATTTGCAGCACTGCTAAGCCTATGGCATATCCCGAACCTTGATCAGAGATAATATAATCAAGACCACCGGTTTTGTGAGATTGACCCTCACTATTTAAGCCATAACAATTTGAGCCTGTCCCGGCAATGATTGCTAAAGCATCATTACTATCAGTGGCAGTCCTGAGAGCGATATAAATATCATTCATAAACTGGAATTCTTCAACCTGAAAATCTGATAAAACATGCTTGAATGACGTCTCTGACTTTTCTCTCTCCTGTTCGGTATCTATCCCTGCCAAACCCATCACCAATCTTTTTATCGTAAATCCTGGGGGTAAATTCTGAGTAGCTTGCCTGATGCCTTCCCTTAATGCAAAACTAGCAGCCCCTAAATTGGAAACAGTTAAACTGGTTGGTCCAGACAAACCTTCGCCAACAATTTCTCCATTCTCATCGGCACAAATTACCTTTGTTTTTGTTCCTCCTCCATCAATAGCCAAATAGTAAATCATAACTCGTGAATAATTGAGGCAGACTCCTCTTTTACTTTTCCCAACTTAATAAGTGCTTCTTGGTAAAGCAAAACAGCTCTAACATATTCAGCATGAGACCAGACTAAAGGAGTAGCAGATAATGAGTCACCGTGATCAGGGTCTAACTGTTCTGCCAAAACTCCAGACGGATACAGGTGTGACTCAACCCAAGTGAATACTTGTCTGGCAAAATCAAAATCTTCTTCAGTCACTTTAGGGTTTGCTAATCTTCTCTGCACTTCCCAAAGCGTTGTAATAAACCAAGGATTAGATTTTTCTCTACTTCTAAAGTATGCATCATTCTCATAACGGATAAAACCACCTGTTTGACCAGGGTTGATTAATAATTCTTGAACTCGCTGGTGAGTATTTTGAAAAAGTGGATCATCCTGATCAAACATCCCAAAATACCACAGTCCAAATAACGAGCTAGAGTCAACTACTTGAATTTGCTTAGGATCACCATTACAACACTCTACGTACCTGATAAAACTACGTTTCTCTCCACTATAAAGATAATCAACAGTGGCTTTTTTGACCTCTTTAGCAGCCTGTCGATACTTGCGCATATGGTTGCGCTTACCCAGTAACTCACTAAACTTAGCCGCAGCCATCAGACCACCATAGACACTGGCACAGGTGTAAGTAGATACACCAATAACTTCTTCCCACAGATCATAAGAAGGCAAAGGCAAACCCGTGTCTTTATTTCTAAATTCAACTAAGAAATCAGCCATCTTTTCAATAAATTGCTTGTATAAGTCTTCAATAAACTCAATGTCTTTTGTCTGTTCATAATGATGCCACAGCGAATACAAAACCGAAGCTGTTTCATCTTCCTGAATTGGTAACTGAAGTTTCTTATCTTTTAACCAAGTACTTTGGGCTGATGGGGAATGCCAGGTGGAGCCAAGGCTCTGATCAGCGTTAAAGCGGTGATGCAAGTAGCCATCCTCATGTAAAACATCTTTACAAAATTTGAAGAAATTTTTAGTCGCTTCAGTAAAACCAGCGGAATCAAGAACGCTAACAATAAAAGCCGCATCTCTGGGCCACATATAAGCATAATCATCCTTGCCATACTCAATCATGGCACTGTCAGCAGAAGCAATAATACTACCCCGATTATCTGTATGAGCTCTTAAAATATATAGCGAAGTATTAAATAATTTTTTCTGGTCTTTTGTCAAAAATTCAAAATCAAAATTACGCTTGTCTAACCAAGCATGCCAATAGTCCTCGGTTGAGCTGAGCATCCCCTGAGGAGTTTTGTTCATCACCATGGTATTTAAGGCATATACATCATCTAAAGTCTTGGCAGCAGCAATCCAATAATAGAGAGTAGATTTTTTCTTACCTTCACATTTTATACAAAATCTAATGGTGCTATCGACACTGCCATGCTCTACTCCATTCTTGCCTAACTCACCGTCTTCAGCATCGCGGTAGGTGCCCTCATGACCCTCATAGTTGTAGGCACCAACAGAGAAGTCATCGATAGTATGACCATCAGCTGTTCTGCCATTAACGATAAAAATTCTTCTGCCACGGTAATGCACTACGGCATTATGAGTTGGATCATAGAAAGCAGTATTTCTTTTCTTATTTTCTTGGATTAAAAAAACCTGATGGAAAAAAACTTTTACGTCTCTGGTGTCGTCTCGGTGGTTATAGATTTCTACCTGACGCAAAAATACATTTGACTCATTGTATACACAGTCCTCCATAACAATAGAAATTTGCTTTTCTTCATTCTTACAGACAAGGTATCCGACCATGGTTTCTGGTTTATAGCCAATGTTAATCTGCCAGGTCCCATCATCTAGCCAGGTGAACTGGCCATCAATCATAAACCCTATCCGATGCTTATTACCTGAAACATGATTTTCTAAACCAACATAAGGGAAGTAGAAATCACGCACGAAACCAAACCTATCTAGGCAGACAACAGTTTCACCGTTTCCAAGTACTAAAGCTCTGGGCATATTCTCAGTTTAACACTTTTTGAATAGTTAGCGGAATATGTGAAAAGGGGAATAGATGTAAAAACGATGTTGTTTTAGCCAAGCAGACTATATATGAAAAAGACTCATCAGTATAAAAAAACTTTTTTAAAAATTAAAAATCCTAATGAGCATCCTCGATGCAGAGCATACGAGGTATCATGCATTACTCATAGCCATCAAATAAACCAATAGATGATCGGTGTATCTGAGTATACTTTTTTCCCTGTTTCTTAACGTAATCACTGATTACTGACTCATTCCCGTGTGCACCTACTGTTGATATGTAATATCCAGAGGTCCACAAATTGCTTCCCAAAGTCTCTTTTTTTATCCAAGGAAATTTTGCCAGAAGTTTTTGGCCGTAATACTTTTTGTAATCTTAGTTATATTTGTTGCTGATCTAGGTGGGATTGATTGAATTAAAAAATGGACATGATCTTCATCGCTACCAATCTCAACAAAGATCATTTCGTAACACTCGCCTATTTCTATACAAATATTTTTTAATTCATCAACTACTTCAGGCAAAAATATCTTCTTCCTACGCTTTGCTGGACATACTAAATGATATAAAAGCAAATTTCTGTTGTGTGATCTATTTATATGTTCTGACACCTACCCATTCTACCTCAATCTAACTATGACTATGGTACCAAGGAAACTTAGTTTCCTTAGAAACCTTCGAAGCGGTGACCCCGATGCAGAGCATACGGGGTATTAAAGAATAAAAGACGTAATATATCGGAACTAATTAAAAAAAGATTAAATCAGTGGTACATTCTGTAAATAGAGAAATCCCCAACCCAAATCAATGCCGTTTCTTAAAAGAAGGCTCTAGATGTCATTCGCATGGTGCTCTTGCACCAACAAATGCGGAAATGGTGGTAAATGATGATTGTGAAATATTGCTCTACTGCGTCGCAAGTTTATCTACCTTGGCACAACAATCGTGTAGCAGTTATGATCCAGTTAACCCCGAGTCTGAAAAAACTAGCGGTTGGGCACCTGTCCAATTCCAATCATGTGTCGAGCAAATTCTGCTGGCACTTGTTGTCGGAGGGTTGACTCGTTCATTAAAAATTCTACAAATTGATCTATTGTTTGATCAACATCAAAGTTCATTGCTTGAAGAAAACGAGTATAGGTATTCAGGAAGTAATTAATTCCATATACCTCGACGTTTTCTAGTTCTCTGCTAAACAATTCCTTTAGCTGCTCTTCTGTATAGAAAACTTTATCAATTCCTTTTTCGGTTGCAGTGCTGTAACCACCCATTTCGAGACCATGACCCACACGAAGTGTGTAAGGCATAAGAGCGACAAAACCACCTGGTTTAACGACTCTTACAATCTCTCTCAATAATTCCTCTGGAGAGAGTGAGTAGGATATCGGTCCATACAGGCTCACGGCTGAATCAAAACTTTCATCTGCAAATGGTAGATGATGCATATCTGCCACAATAAATGGTTGCTCGGGATGTTTCAATTTTGCTTGATGGGTCATTTTGGGTGACAATTCAATACCAACATACTCCTTATGATCCATGATTTCATAAAGCAATCCGCTTCCGGCTCCTACATCTAAAACTCGTCCTTTCAGATATCTACTCAGGATGTCTGCTACTACAGCATCCTCTGCGCGGCAAGTAATCGAAGAATAGCCATTATCATAGTCATCCGTTTCTGTATCGTAAAATTGGGCAATCTTTTGAAGGCGTTCGGTTTCTGAGATCATGATATCTTTCTGTGTCTAAATTGATAGAAATATATCACATATAGTGGATATTTCAAGTATATCCACTTTATTGATTACAAAATATGTACAACTGATGCACTGGACTCTATTCCAGAGTGTAAAGCATCAGGCTTCATTTTAATTGTTTTATTGTGAACACCCGGATTAATATATACCTCATTTTGATTCAGAAGATCGCTATCAAGTACGACTGGGTAGGATCCTGAATAGCCAAAAGGTGAAAGTGCTCCAATCTCTACACCGAGTTGCTTATTTACTTCCTCAGGGTTAGCCAATTTAACTCTTTTTACTACAAGATGTTGGGCAATTTGATCAAAATCAACCTGTTTATTTCCTGTCCATACTATCAAAACATGGCTAAAAGCTTTTTTTGATGTATATGCACGAGCAAATAAGACTTTGACACCTTCTTCTGGTAAATTCCCGCAGACCTCTTGAGCTTCTTGCATTGTATAGATAGGCTCATGTTCCATGACAGAATGCGCAATACTTTGGGCAATTAAACTTTCAATTACAGTCTGGAAAACAGATTTACTCATATTTTCATCTTGTGGAATATCATTTTCATGCTCAGTAGACATTACTACATCCTCATAGGAGCTTCAATTCCAAGAAGTCCAAGTCCTGTTTGAATAGTTTGTACTACAGTTACCGTAATAGCTAAACGACTCATTCGCTTGTCGTAGTCTTCTTCTCTTAAAACAGATACTTGATGATAAAAGGCATTGAATGCTTTTGCTAGTTCGTAAATATAAGAAGCGATTTTTGAGGGATTGTATGATTGGCCAGCATCTTTGACGACCTCTGGAAATTCTGCAACACGCTGAATGACTGCTTTCTCTGTTGCATGTTCAGGGTTAACCTGAACCGAGCTGAGCGCACTCACGTCAATCCCTTCAAGCAAAGATGCTGCTCTAGCATGAGTGTATTGAACATACGGAGCACTATTCCCCTCCATGGTGAGCATCGAATCCCAATCGAATACAATTGATCGACGAGGGTCAGCCATTAAATCATTCCATTTCAAGGCACCCACAGCTACTTGTCTAACTAATTCTTCTTTTTCACGCTCAGAGGTTACGTGGGATCTTTCACTGACTAATCCTCGTGTGCGGGCAAATGCTTCATTTACTACATCTTCCAAAAGAAGAACTCGCCCTTTACGTGTGGACATCTTACCCTCTGGAAGACTAATCATTCCAAAATAGACATGTTTGCTTTTTTCAGCTAATGGGTATCCCATTCTCCGCAAAATTTCAAAGAATTGTTCAAAATAAAATTTTTGATCTTCGCCAACAACATAGATCATGCCGTCTGTGCTCTCAACATCGCTTCGATGAATACCTGTAGCTATTTCTCGGGTTAGGTAAAGTGTTGCACCATCTGATTTTTGGATAATAGCTGTCCCTAAATTGTTATCTTCCATGTCTACTACGAGTGCTCCGTCACTCTCCGTAGCAATGCCACTTTCCTTTACTTTTTGAATTGCTTCTGGAAGCATGTTTTCGTAATAGCTTTCACCTCTCGTCCAATCAAAATCCACACCAAGAACATCATACATTCGTTGAAACTCTTGCAAAGACCAGTCAACAATTTGTTGCCAGCGAGCTCTAGCTTCAGGATCACCCTGTTCTAGGCGTCTAAACCATTCCCGACCTTCATTTTTGATCTGTTCAGCTTTTTGAGCTGCTTCTTCAGCATCTAACCCCTTATAAAGGTCACTATCTGCCTCACCAGCATCGCTAATACGAACATATAACTTCTGCAACTCTGCGATAGGATCTTGTGCTATTTGATCCTCATCCCCCCACAGCTCAATAGCTCGTAATAGATGACCAAATTGAGTTCCCCAGTCACCTAGGTGGTTATCTTTTATGACCTCAAAATCTAAATGTTCAAAAATCCTTGCTAACGAGTCTCCAATGATAGTGGAACGGAGATGTCCAACACTCATGCGTTTAGCAATATTGGGGGATGACATGTCAATGACAATTCTTTGACCAGTCCCAATCAGCTCTTTTCCATAATCAGCACCCATTTCAAAGACACTGTCACGAACCATTTCAGCATAACGTACAAAATTAATTCTAGCGTTAATATATGGACCAACTGCAACATACTCAGCAATCACCCCATTGGGATCAACCTGAATTTTAGCTGCAATTTCTTGAGCAATTTGAGCTGGGTTCTTTTTTAACATTTTTGCTAAAGGAGCACAATGAATACCAAAATCACCGTCCACATTATCGGGAGATTCTTTTACCATCATTTGTTCGAGAATTTCATCTTCGAGACCAATTGAGCGCAACGCTTCCTTGAATTCATTATTTATTTGACTGATAGGATAGGTTGTTTTTGTCATAGCAATTAAAAATTCAATCGGCAAGCCTGGGTTAAGTTCTCCTCTTGAGTCCTGTTCTTCATGTCTTGTATATCGTTCTTTTCTTCGACGTGGCATATGACATCCTCCTAAGGTTTAGCGCATTTCTGATGTTGCACAGTGGGCACCACCATAAAATTTTGTTAATTCATTCATTCTCAAGAGGACAGCGTTTACTGCGTGCTCACGAATAAATCGCGTAACATTCGGTGTCCCGTCTCTAGTAACAAAAACCGTAGTATCTCCAGTCTGACTACCATGTACTAGCACATTTGGAGCATAATCTAATTGCTCTTGTCTGGTCATATCATACACGTGATCAGCGTTTTGCTCAATCCATTCGGCAAAAGTGCCTTCACGCATATTTTCAGGTTTTACTTTCACAATTCGCCCCATTTTTCTCATAAGTATAGATACGTCCCGCTGTCGCGTTATTTCACCGCAATGAACAATTGCTCCAGGAGCAATCTGCTGAGCAAAAGTATCGATATGCATTTGATCTTGTGTCCCAGATTTTGGTCCTTCCACCACAATAGGAATAATCCCATCTCCACTGGCATTGAATAGTTTCTCGTGCATTGCGAACCACGCTTTTACAGCACTATATGAGTTGCGCTCTGCAGTTCCAATAACTGAAAAGAGCTGTCCGTTCAGCTCCATTGGTAGGATGTCACCACCTTCTATTGATCCACGGTTCAACCCAGTAACAACTGGTTTATATTCGAGACCAAGTGCATCGAAACCGATTTGCGCAAGTGCTACCTCCTGATCACGAATTGAGTAGAACATCCTATGTGTTCCCATCTGATTTCCAGTTATGTGATTTGTGTCTCTCCAAAAAAGAAAATTACCAGCTGGAGGAAGATTTGGATTGAATGGTTTAATACTTCCTTTTTGATTAAGCACGTTTGTGAGGACGCCATTAATTGCTATTGCCGGATCAAGTCCCATTGATTGAACATCTTTATCAAAAAGCTGAACAACCTCATCCACTAGGTGGTCGAAATCATCAATAAGTCCGTATCTTTGTTGAAGTAACTCTGCTCGACGAATAATCTCGTTTAAAAATTGTTCTCTCGATGTAAGGGCCAAATCGTATCGCCGTGCCAACTCAGTACCAATAATCTCTCTCATGTTAAACGACTGAATACCATGCTGTTCGAAGGTCTCTCTCATTCGATCATGATCTCGTCTTGCTTCAACAACACTTGCATCAGAAGAATTTGGTTCAAATAAGGATTTTTCGGGAGGAAGTGTTAAACAAACTGCTGCTTCCGTACCTGGAGGACCCGAAAGAACTGATTTAATTGGGTCTAAAGGTGAGTAATTCTCGGCGCGCATGTTTGTTTCCTATCTAGGCAAGCAGTTAATATTTATCCGAAAATACCACAAAATACATCAATTGTAAACATCTATTGATGTTAGGAACACATAGCTAATTAACCAGATGGATATCAATTGTATATAACTATACACTCTCCTTAAAATGATTTTTTACTTTCGAAGATGTTTTCATAGCCAACGAATATAATTCAATAAATCCAGCACTCGAGTTTTGATTAAACTTGCCATTTTTGTTGAATGTGGCTAAATCAGCATCAAACAGTGAATGCGGAGAAGTAACGCTAACTACATCAGCACGACCTTTATACAGTTTGAGTTTTACGATCCCACTGACTTTTTGATTCATAGAATCAATATAGGCATTGAGGTGCTGCATGGTTGGCTCTTGCCATTTCGCACTGTAGCAAAGGTACGCCCATTTTGAATCAACAAACTCCTTGAGTTCGTTTTCAGTCTGAGTACTGACCAGTTTTTCCAAGTTGTAGTGTGCCAGTGTAATAGCATGCGCTGCTGGAGCCTCGTAGACCCCCCGAACTTTCAAGCCAACCAAGCGGTCCTCAATCAAAATGGTGTAACCCACCCCATGTTTACCAACTATGCTGTTCGCAGTATGAATAAGCTCAACAAGTGATAACTTGTTACCATTAAGGGCAACAGGCAAGCCTTTCGAAAACTCAAGCTCTAAGTACTCTGGCTTATCGGGAGCGTGCTCGGGCAAGGTAGTAACTTGTAGTATTTGTTCTAACTTAGGTTCTTGTTTAGGATCTTCGATCTCGCCACCTTCACCAGTCACACCCCACATGTTGTCATCCCAAGAGTAGGGAACATTGTTCTTAGCTTGTTTGGTTTCGATGCCGTGTTTAGCGGCGTACTTGAGTTGTTCATCTCGACCCATACTCCATTCACGTACCGGTGCAATCACTTTCATGTAAGGATCTTCACAAAGAATAGAGCTTTCAATACGTACCTGATCATTACCTTTACCGGTTGCGCCATGTGCAATAACCGTTGCCCCCTCTGCTTGAGCAATCTCTACCGCTTTTTTAGCCAGAAGTGGGCGTCCAATCGGAGTGCTTAAGTGGTACTCACCTTGATAGCTGCCGTTGGCTTTAATGGCTTTGGCAATAAACTCATTGGCAAACTCTTCTTTGCAATCTAAGACGATCGCTTTCTTTGCTCCAAGCTTGATAGCTTTTTGCTTGATTGCTTCCAGATCATCAGCCTGTTGCCCAATATCTATGGTTAAAGCGATAACTTCAGCTCCGTATGAATCTTGAATCCACTTCAGCATCACCGAAGTATCAAGTCCACCTGAATATAGTAGAACTACTTTGTTTATTTGAGCGCCTTCGTGAACTTCATGAGAGGCTATCTTTTTGTAATTTGTTTGTGTTTGCATGTTTTCCTTATTTAATTAAATCTTGTAGTTTTTGTTGAAAGTGTTTGTTTTGTTTTTTCCAGTAAGTACGCTCAAGGCGCGACCTTTTTTGAGCAATTCCCAGTTGCAGGTTGCCAGTGGATCCCTGAGAGATTGCTTTCGTTAACAACTCAACGATATCGAAATCTGGAATTTCATGTAGATGGTCCTTAACGTATCGATACGCCTCTCGAAATGGCATGTCTTTTTCTTCAACCAAGACATACGCCCAATGAGCAGCAAAAAGTTCTTTAGGAATATGGTGTTCTACCTTTTCTTGATTGATAGTGAGCGTCTCTACATGCAGTTGGGCTACTTGAAGTGATTCAAGTGTAGTTTGAAAAGCTGAGATTAGACTTCCCTTAGCTTGTTGCAAATCTCTGTTGTACCCAGAGGGTATGCTTGCCAAACTGGTGCTTAATTGAAGTTGAGTGGAGACTATTTGGTGATACTTTGAACGCATTAATTCTAGTGCGTCCCAGTTTTGTTTCTGAGGCATGATGCTACTGCCCGTGCCTAGTTCTTTGGCAAAAGAAATGTAACCAAATGGCTCAGTTGTAAAAATAAGACAATCAGTAGCAAATTTATTAAGCGTTGCCATGATCTGGCTCAGAGCATGGATAGTTACCGCTTCAATTTTCCCTCGTGAGTTTTGACAATACAGGGCATTGTTTTGAACTTTTTCAAAACCAAGTAAATCAGCTGTGTATTCTCGGTCTAGTGGAAGCGTTACACCATACGCTGCTCCAGAACCAAGAGGAGACTGGTTATTGAGTTGATACGCAGTTTTTAATACCTCTAGATCATCGAGCAAGCTTTCTGCATAGGCTCCAAACCACAGCCCAAATGATGACAACATGGCAGGTTGCATGTGGGTCATGCCAGCCAGGGGTACATTTTGGTAGTTTTCTGCTTGTTTGAGAAAGCTTTCAATAAGTGCAATAGAACTCTCAGCAATTTTCGAAATTTGTGTTTTTGAGTAGAGTCGAATATCGACAAGTACTTGATCATTTCTTGATCGTCCAGTGTGAAGTTTTCCCCCAGATTCTGGATACAGCTTTGTGAGCTCGGTTTCAACCTTGGTGTGAATATCTTCATCACCCAGTGAGAGCTTCATTTCTCCACTAGAAAATTGATTTAAGATTGTTTTCAATCGAGCATGTATTTGTTTAAAGTCTTTCTCTTCAATCAAGTTCTGCTTCTGGAGCATCTTGGCATGTGCCAGAGACCCGTAGATATCAAACTTGGCTAGATGAGTATCCAACAAAACATCTTCGCCAGAAGTGTACTTTTCTATCGAAGAGTTAATTGTATTAGTGGTTTGCCACAGTTTTTTTGTCATAGTTTTTTCATTTATTTTTCCTTGGTGCGCCCAGCAGGATTCGAACCTGCGACCTTCAGTTCCGCAAACTGACGCTCTATCCAACTGAGCTACGAGCGCATGGTGCCCTAGGAGGGATTAGAACCCCCGCAAAACCAGGCTCCTAAGACCGGGACTCATCCACTGAGCTACTAAGGCATTCTCGAGTGCGTTTGGTGGGACTTGAACCCACAACCTACTGCTTAGAAGGCAGTTGCTCTATCCCTTGAGCTACAAACGCAAAAACGCCCCTTTACCTACCACTATTCAGTAGACAAAGGGGCGTTTTCTGTAAACGCGGTACCACCCTTATTCTCTAAGTAATTACTCACCTAGACTTTACACCTGCTCTGTTACTCAATTTGAGTGACACAGGTTTGAGTTATAACGGACTCGAACCGATCTCGATTTTGCGAGACTCCGCACTAGATTATATCTAGATTCATTGAGCGCGACTTCAATTCAAACGGATTTAATTGTTTTACAACAACAAAGAGATTATAGCAAACATCTTATTGCGTTCAAGATTTAAATTGAGATTTAGAAATTAACATATCTAAAATAATCATCTGTAATTTTTGTAGATCATCAACTGATATTTGTTCATTAGTAGTATGAGGATCAATAACCCCATCACTCACAGTTACAACATCTAATCCTAGCTCAGCAAATGAGTTTGCATCACTTATTCCAAAGACTTTTTTCTTTTTTAGAGGTAAATTATACTTATTAAGAATTTTTTCTATAAAATGAACCTGTTGTGAGTTATTTTTATGTGTATATCCACTACAATAACCACTAGTGCTGAATTTGAATGTCGCATTTCCAAATTGTTTTTGGGTTTGATTTAGTCTTAACTCCAGTTTTTCAAGCATGTTCTTGAATTTTGTTGCCAAAAAACTACGAATTTCTCCTTCTACAATAACCTTCTCAGGAATAGCATTTATTGCTGATCCTCCGTATATATTTCCAATATTGAGAAAGACATCTTTCTCGTCGTTTGCACCCAGTCTCAAAGTCTCAATGTACTTGGTGGCGAATCGTAAAGCATTCACACCTTTTTCGGGAAAGCAAGCATGCGCCCCTATCCCGATAAATTCTATGTAAAAATTAACTATAAATGGGGCTGAAGTCACGATAGTTCCTAGTGGTTCAGCATAATCAAAAATATAGCCTTGTTTATTTTCAATAAGTTTGGTGTCAAAAAATTCAGCACCACCACCGGTTTCTTCTTTTACTGTAAATACGAGTTCAATTCCATTAATTGGCTTTTTCAACATCCATTCATCAATTGCTGTAAGAATCGCAGCCATGGATGCTTTGTTATCTGCTCCTAAAATAGTATTGCCTTGGCTTTGAATTACTCCATCTTTAATAATTGGATGAATATACCTTCCTGGTTCAACAGTGTCCATATGGGCACATACGAAGAAGGGGATCAGGGTATCTCCCTTCTTTTTTAAAACAAGATTACCGACACTATCAGTGAAGTGGAACAGATTTCTTGATTTCCCCCATTGAATAAGCCATTTTCGAACATTTTCTTCACTACCTGATGGACTATCGATTTTTACTAACTCAAAAAAAGTATCAATTAATGTCATGATTACTTAACTTTAACAGGTTTTAGATCATAAATGGTATCAACACAACTTTTTCCTTCAGGAAGATCTTCTTTATGTTTGCAACCACAGGTCTGACACATCACAAAAGCATCAGGATGCATCTGACGTTGATCGATTTCTGTTGCACCGTATTTTTCAAATATTGGGGCTGAATTAGCGTTACCAAATGCAACTAATCTTTTACCATTAGTTCTAGACAAAATTGCTTGCAGTAACCCTTTTCCAACACCTTTAGCCTGAGTATTAGGTGACACAGCCCATCCACCAAATTCTAATGTTCCATCTGGGTACTCAAATGTTACTGCAGCTGTTCCAATAAGTGTTTCCTTTTCATCCACGGCTAATGCCAGCATGCCTTGAGATGCAATCTTAGCTAGCTGATCTGCTGTAACAGCAAGCATTATGCCTTGTTCTGCAAAGTAATTAATTAAGGTCGCGGCAAGGTTTAGCAAAGCCTCATCATTTTCTGAAGGAAAAACGATCTCATACAATCTTGATTCATGGGAACTAATCATAGTACTACTCCTTTTTCCAACAAAGCATTTCTACGATCCACAACTGATTTCAATGCAACTTCGGGATTGTAGAGTAATGCTGATAACTGTCTTAACGATCTAGGATTAAGAGAGCTGATCCGTGTCAATAAATAAGATGGTAATGCCTCACCTTGCATCGCTTTTCGAACAACACTAATTTGGGTGGAAAAAGTTACACCTTCGACAAAGCTAAGGCCATTATCGGTAGCGACTACTTGTCCGCTAGGTAGAAACAAAATGTCATTTGATGTTCGATCGATGAGTCCAGCTAAGTAATCCAAAGTAGCTAGTTCTACCCATGCTGGACTTGGTTCCAAAGACTCAAAGAAATAATGAGGCTTTACCTCCGCACTATCATAAAAAGGACTTAAAGATCCACAGTCATCATCTTTGAGGCTGTAGGAAATTGCAGGAATTGCAGAACTAACACCTATCATTTGGGCTAGTTGAAAAAATGCGACGTGATGGTGCACTTCATACGGTTTTGGAATTCTCTGATCTGTTTGAAATCGAACCCCTTTTTCTGGGTAGTACAAAGCTCTCGACTTCTGTCCTTGCTGGGTTACTTCAACCAATAAGCTAATATTCTTTGTATGGCCTCGTACTTCGATTGGTTGTACTTCTTCAAATTGCTCAGAAAACTGACGTTGTTCTTTACCTCTACGCATAATTACCTTTTCGTTTAAATTATGGGTATTATAGCTCAAAATGGGTGTTTGTCATGAGGAAACAGTGCAATTATCAGTTCACTATTCTCGAATCATATCCAATGAAAAACCATTCTCATGAACAGAAGAGAATAACTCGAATCCAGCCGATTAGTGTTTATGAGTCAATTTTTCAAGTTGGTGTGAAAAGCACCGATAACCCTCTCCTTGTTGCGAAGATCGATATAGGTGTAGACATACGATTTAAGATCCTTGTGAATTGATGGTGGAAATTTTTTTATCATAATTGCTTGCTTACTTGTAGAAGATGCTGATTATCCTGTTGAAGATGTAGCTTTTCAGAAATCATT
>Ga0210043_1001002_pt1 | contig 26570 bp, 24 predicted proteins | sample CryGeymet201501t_FD_183990 | JGI IMG/M metagenome (GOLD analysis project Ga0210043, IMG submission 183990) | Groundwater microbial communities from Crystal Geyser aquifers in Utah, USA - Crystal Geyser metaG 2015-01t (SPAdes) (version 2) | ecosystem: Environmental > Aquatic > Deep subsurface >... | reverse complement strand
GCATTGCACACCTCGATAATCTTAAATGGCTCAATTCCAAAGCCTTTTTCTCCCAGTGTTGTCGCAACATCATGGATATGAAAAACACTAAACCCAGCCTTTTGCGTTTCTTTCTCAATCGTGGCAACCACTTCATCAAAGGATTTTTTTGTGGTGACTGTATAATCAAAATTCATAATGTGTACCTTTCGGATTAGTTAATCATAAACAACATGAAGACAAGATTAAATAACAAAGTTTACCTGGCCAATTTTTCTGGCCCCTGGTTTTTATAGGTATCGATATATTTTTGAATTAATACTTTATCAACCGAATCAAGTTTCGTCATCCTTCCCCATGAAGCAATGGCAATTTTATTATCATTTGCCGTACGAGGAGAAACGATAACACTTTGAGAATTAGATTTACCAATCTCTTCCAACACTTTTTTCGATTCGTCATCAATATCCTTGTATGAAATCCAGATACCACCATGTTCCATACTGTGAACACCGGCTTTGTCATCAATTTCCTTGTCATAAATACCCCAATTTTCTGCTTGAGCTAAATGATCATCCGATGTGGGTGGATTGGTTTGGTACTCAACACTGGTTCCAGCTGACACATGATCACGGCCTTCAATAGGGAACTCTTCTACTTTACCGTCCAGAGAAACTACTTTGACTTCCTGCTCAAATTGAATTTGTTCTGGAGTTTTCTTGATTAACTGAGTAAATCCTACAGTTCCAACCACAACAACAGCAATTACTATTACCCAGTTACGAACTTTCTTTACCGAATTAGTTTTGCGCTCTTGCTCACGCCTAAACTCCTTGAGCTTCTTTTTGCGCTTATGTTTGGGTAACTCATTCCATTCTTCTGGATAATTCATGTCAATGTCCTTCTCCTACATCGATAGTCACATCTCCCGCACCTGAGAATTCGGTTCCACCAACCACTACTCCTGCTGAAACAGCTAGATGGAATATTTATTCAAATACAAAATATGGCTACACTATTAAATATCCAATTGGTTGGGAACCAAATAGAGGACCTGGTAATACATCCGATCAAGAATTGCAAACACAGCGAGATGTTGATTTTTACGATCCAAGCCTACCCGGTAACGCCCCAGGTACTGGCTCGAATATTCAAGTGAACGAACTTGACGCAAATGGATCAGCAAAAAATGCACAGATCTAGATGACTGTTTTACAAAGACTTTTAGTTGGCTTTCAGAGACAACTACGATTAACAAGATATCAATCTCTTTCTTGGGACAACCTGCATTCACATTTACTTACCAAAGAAAAACAGACTTATATACACAAAGCTGGAAATATGTATTTTTTATATATGACGGAAATGTATACAATATTCATATTTCTACTAATGTAATTAGGGAAAAAGACACATTTGAGCTATTCGATAGGATTTTTTCAACCCTCACATTTACAAATTAAGGAAACTCTTGATTCCCAAATGGTCTCTTAGAACTTGAAGTTGTAAAATCAATTCAGGAGTTGTGTGGTAACGGAGAATGATTTTGATAGCAGTGCCAAATGATATATCAGGATGTTCAAGTAGATATGTTTTTATATACTCATCCAGGCTAAATAGGTTCGAGCTGAGTACCGTCCCCAACTCCCGAGTCTTTTCCGCAAAATATCTTCATTGCTTTAATTTTCTAAGTTAAAATGATAAAATACGATCATGCGCCACAGTCAAACGTGGCAGCAGGAATTTTAAGATTGCGCCTGTAGCTCAACGGATAGAGCAATTCACTTCTAATGAATAGGTTGTGGGTTCGATTCCCGCCAGGCGCGCACTTCATCCTTGTCAGGATTCAGTATAAACTATGAACATAGCATGGTTCGTTTACATTGTTAAATGCAAAGATAGAAGTTTTTACACAGGAATTTGTTGGAACGTTAAAAAGAGAATGGCAGAACACAATTGTGTTCGGTATCAAACTTACTTTACAAAATAAGGATTACCCGTTAGATTGGCTTACTGGAAGAGATTTATAAACAGAATAGAAGATGCAAGGAAAAAAAGATTATTAAAGGTTTTAGCAGGATTAAAAAAGGTAAACTCATTGAGAGTTTACATCGAGTGTAGCGAGATGGTGATGTTAGCTCAGTTGGTTAGAGCGCTAGGTTGTGGACCTAGAGGTCGCCGGTTCAAATCCGGTACATCACCCCAAGTTTTTTAGCCTTGGCTAAATATACTAAACTATATTCACCCACGAAAGCAAAAAACCCCTAGCCTTGAATAAATACTTATTGACAAATATACTTTAATGAAATAACATATGAATGTATGTTCATAAGTAAAAGGTGCAATTGTTCTACTAAAAATAATAAATGTGTTCCCTCAAGGGTTGACTTGCAAAACCTAAGTGATAATTTAGCGTTACTTTCGGTTAAATCCCGTCTGGATTTACTTTTTCTTCTTAAAGATAAGGCTCACTGTGTATGCGATTTAACAGAGCATACCGATATGTCTCAAAGCCTTATATCTCATCATATTTCAGATTTAACAGCGGCGGGTTTTGTTAATAGTAAACGTGAAGGAAAGTATGTGGAGCATTACCTAACTCCAAAAGGCGAAGAATTAGTTAATACATTAATGACGATGACAACTGAAACTAAAGGAGGTGAAATTAATAATGAAAAATGATTGCAATTGTTTTGATATGAAAAAGAAATGTTGTGATGGAAATGACAAAAAATGTTGTGGAGGAAAAACTAATGTAGATGAAATGTCTAAAGAAGACCTTCTCGCAAAGAAAACAAGACTTGAAGAAAGTCTAAGAGAGGTAGACGAAGTGCTTACCAAAACTGAGTAAGCTGTTTTCTTCGTGGGCAAAGGGTATTCTCTTGCCCATCAGAAAGCAGAGGTTAAAAGGAGGTGCTTATTATGCAAATACAAGTTTTAGGATCAGGTTGTGCAAGATGTAAAAAACTACACGAACTAACAAGTGAAATAGTAAAAGAGTTAGAATTGGATGCAAAAGTAGACTATATTACTGATGTTTCAAAAATAGTTGAAATGGGAATTATGCAAAGTCCTGTCTTGGCAGTAAACGGAAAACCGGTAATGATAGGTTTTATTCCAAATAGAGAAAAAATAAAAGATTTAATCGTTAAGGCTTTAGAGTAAATATGGATTTATTTTATCCCATTCAATTATTTTCTGATTGGTTAACCTTTGGTCTTCTTAATCTTGATAAGAAAAGTATTTTTGGATCTTCTCTTAACTTCTTTATCTACGACAGTGTCAAAATCCTAATTCTTCTTATCGTCATTATTTTCTTAGTCTCTTTCTTGCGCTCCTATCTATCGCAAGAGAAGATGAGAAAACTGCTTACCAAAAAGTACCTGATTATTGGAAATGTATTAGCAGCCCTTTTTGGAATTATTACTCCTTTTTGCTCTTGCTCGGCAGTCCCCTTATTTATAGGCTTTGTAGAAAGCGGAGTTCCGCTTGGAGTTACTTTTTCCTACCTTATATCAGCACCTATGGTAAATGAAGTAGCAGTAATTCTGCTTTTTGGACTATTTGGATTACCAATTGCTCTTTTATACGCAGCTTCAGGGATAACAATTGCAATTGTCGTAGGTTTTCTAATGGGAAGAATGAACTTGGAACACTTAGTTGTAGATTACGTTTGGAAAATAAAAGCCGGAAGTATGGGACAAGAACAAAAACCAACTTTTAAAGAAAGAGTAAATCAGGCATATATTTATACATTTGATTTAGTTAAAAAAGTATTCCTTTATGTTTTGATAGGTGTTGGAATCGGAGCGTTAATACATGGATATGCTCCTGAAAAGTTTTTAGCACAAATTGCAGGTAAGGGAAATATCTTAGCAGTTCCATTAGCAGTATTAGTCGGAGTTCCTCTATATTCAAACGCTGCAGGAACAATTCCAATTGTTAAATCACTTATCGAAAAAGGATTACCTTTAGGTACGGCTTTAGCTTTTATGATGTCTGTTACTGCTTTATCTTTTCCTGAGATGGTAATTTTAAGAAAAGTTTTAAAACTAAAACTACTTGGAATTTATATAGCAATTTTATCCTTAGGAATAATTTTTACCGGTTACCTTTTTAACTTAGTGATATAAAATCTGCATTATTTTCTAATTACAAAGTTACAAACACTGTTTTATAAAACTCTATTTAATGAAGTTGTAGCGAGATGTAGTAAGTCCTAACGTCGTGTAAATAATTTTAAGGCAATATTGCTATAATATATGTATCTGAATCAAAATATTCCTAAAAAACCAATTTCTTTTGGCATTTTTATAACCAAGCTGCACAAAAAGTGGGCAATTGGGGCTTTGCTATTTGTGTTCGTGGGAACCGGTCTTGATAGGCTTTCCGTTATATTACTGCGTAATCTTACGGATTCTATATCGTCAAATCCAATTGAAATGAACACAGTATGGATGTGGGCGATCTTATATCCTGTTCAATATCTTACAACAGCGGTCATATGGCGAGGAAGCGGATTTACGGGAATGCAATGGTTTATGGGTTTTAGGTATTCAGCTTATCAATCACTCTATGAGTATTTAAGTCTTCATAATAAAGATTATTTTGACAGCCGTTTCGCAGGATCTCTTGCAAATAAAATATCAAACGCTGTTGATGGAACAGAAAGTCTTTTTGAAAAGACATTATGGAATTTTATACCAATTGGAATCGGGCTCTTTTGGTATGTAATTTTTGCATGGCTTAGTGATTTTAGACTTGGATTTATAATTGCAATATGGTCAATAATATTTCTTAGCTTAAATGTTTTTTTTGCTAAAAAACTTCAGAAATACTCATACGTATTTGCGAAATCATTATCAACCTTAAAAGGAAGCATTGTAGATTCCATTTCTAACATATCTTTGGTTCATGAATATTCGTATATATCCGGAGAAAGAGAGTATATTGAAAAATTTGTTAGTAAATCCCGTGAGACAGGACTTCGCCATTGGTGGATAAGTGAATGGGTCCTTGTCACAAACGGAATACTTATAACAATTTTTATATTATTTATGGTAGGAGCGTCAATCTATCTTTTTCAACATAAATTAATTAGTATCGGTGTAGTAATAATGGTTGTTGCTATAGTCGCCGATCTTTCCCATCAGTTTCTTTTTATAGGACAGGAAATGCGAAATGCCGCAGGTTATTATGGCGAAGCAAAAGAAGGACTTGAAGAAATTTTAAAGGAACATGTTATCGTGGATTCTCCGGGGGCTATCAAGCTTAAAATCTTAAAAGGATCTATTTCCCTTGAATCAATTGACTTTGAGTATGAAAACACAAAAGTGTTTAAAGATTTTTCACTGGAAATACCTGCTGGGCAAAAAGTCGGATTTATCGGTAGAAGTGGTGCGGGCAAAACCACATTTGTTTCGTTACTTCTTAGGCATTTTGATGTTCAAAAAGGAGAAATTAAAATTGACGGGCAAAATATTTACAACGTAACATTAGATAGCTTGCGCCATGCTATCGCATTTGTTCCTCAAGATACAAGCCTATTTCATAGATCAATTAAAGAAAACATTCGCTATAGCAGTCCGGAAGCAACAGATTTAGAAATAAAACAGGCAACAAAGAATGCTCAAGCAGATAGGTTTATAAACGAACTTCCAAAAGGATATGACACATTGGTTGGAGAACGGGGAATAAAGCTTTCCGGAGGACAGCGCCAACGAATTGCAATAGCACGTGCTTTTCTAAAAAATGCCCCAATTCTCGTACTTGATGAGGCAACGAGTAGTTTGGATAGTGAAAGCGAAAGCATGATTCAGCATTCTCTAGAGGATCTTATGAAAGACAGGACTGTTATTGCTATTGCACATAGACTATCTACAGTTAAAAAAATGGATAGAATAATTATTATTGACGATGGAAAAATAGTAGAAGACGGTTCTCCCGAAGATTTATTAAAAAAATCCGACGGATTATTTAAAAAAATGTGGAATCATCAGGTTAAAGGATTTATTTTTGATGAGTAAACCTGTTTAGATTAATCTTCGTAGAATTTTTTATTTTTTAACTTTTCGGGTAGGAAGGATTGACCTTTTGTCGGACCTACGTATTTGTCAGACCATTTATAATCCTTAGCATAACCAATTCCTTTCATTAGTTTTGTCGGTGCATTTCTTAGATGTAGAGGAACCGGCTCGTTCGGAAATTCGTAAACTGCTTGTTTTGCTTTTCCCATGGCATTTGGTACAGCCCTACTTTTAGTGGCTTTGGATAGATAAATCACTACATATGCCAAAATTAGTTGTGACTCCGGCATTCCTATCTTATTCACGGAATCAAATGCTCCATTTGCTTGAATTAGCGCTCCTCTATCAGACAAACCAATATCTTCTGCAGCAAAAATTATCATTCTGCGGGCAATAAATTTTGGATCTTCTCCGTTTTCCAGCATTCTCATTAAATAATATAAGGCTGCATCAACGTCACTTCCCCGCATTGATTTAATAAAAGCGCTAATAATGTTGTAATGTTCATCGGCTTTTTTGTCGTAAAGTCCCGCTGATTTTGTTTGAAAAACATCCTGGACGATTTTCGTAGAAATCTCTTTATCTTTATATGTCGTAACAGCAATTTCTAAGGCATTTAAAAGAATTCTAGCGTCTCCCCCGCTTAATCTTAATATTAATTCTTTTGCTTCACTTTTTATTATTTTTTTATATTTCCCTAGTCCAATTTTTATATCTATTAATGCTCTTTTTAGAATTTTTTCCATATCTTCCATGCTAAGTGAATTAAGGACTAAGATTTTTGAACGCGATAACAAAGCACTAATTACTTCAAACGAAGGGTTTTCCGTTGTTGCACCTATTAGAGTTATGAGTCCGCTTTCCACATGGGGCAAAAGAGCATCTTGTTGCGCTTTGTTCCATCTGTGAATTTCGTCTATAAAAAGAATAGTTTTAAGGTTTTTCTTGTTGTTTTCTTCGGCTTTTTCTACAACTTTTAAAAGATCGCTTTTTCCAGTAGCTACAGCTTCCAAATAGTGGAAATCGGCTTTTATTTCATTGGCAATTATTTGGGCTAGGGTGGTTTTCCCTGTTCCGGGAGGTCCCCAAAAAATAATTGAAAAATCCGAATTGGATTCAATCATTCTACGGACTATGCCGTTTTTTCCGACCAGGTGGTCTTGTCCGACAAATTCTTCCAAATTTTTCGGTCGCATTCTATATGCCAGATTCACATCCTTATTCTAGCACAATTTGCAATAGTTTGATATACTATGTCGATGCGAAAAATACTTTACTCATGGACTGTTACAGGATTTGCTTTCGGCTATATTCTATTAACTGCGGGAATTATCGTTTTGTTTTCTCATGCTACTCCGGTTAAAGGCAGCTACAATAATGGGTATTATTCAATGACACCGGGCATAATTTTTTCCAGAAATAATACAAAAATAATTTCATCGGCTTCTCCTCAGGTTTATGAGTCGGATTCTAATTATCAAATAAATATTCCGCAATCTAAATTAAACTCAGAATATTGTTTATATGTTCCTGTGCTTATGTATCATCACATACAGCCTTATAATTTGGCCAAAGAACGGGGGCAGACTAGCTTAACCGTTGATAGCGTTATATTTGACCAGCAAATGGCTTATCTTGTTTCTCAGGGTTATGTATCAATTTCTGCAGACGAATTGGCAAATGCGCTTAAAACACATTCAGCCTTACCGGCAAAACCGGTTGTAATCACAATGGATGATGGGTATAAAGATAATTTTGAATATGCATTCCCTATAATTCAAAAATACGGATTAATTGCAAATATTATGATTCCCACAGGACTAATTGAAAATTTCGGTTGGCTTAACTGGAATGACTTAAAAACCATGGTAAACAGTGGTAGATTTTATGCTTACGATCATACCTGGTCACATGCTGCTCTGGCAGGTGTCTCAAACGATAAAATTGAAACGGAAATAATGATGGCAAAACAACAACTCGAAGATCATTTAGGAAAACCTGTTAGTATCTTTGCCTATCCGTATGGATCTAAAGATAGCAGAGTAATAAGCGCCCTTATTGGTGATGGATTTTCTGCTGCTTTTTCTACAATTCCCGGAAAAATTCAGTGCGATTCTTTTATAATGACCCTTCATCGAACGAGAATTGGTAACGGAGCTCTTGCTTCCTACGGATTATAATATTGATCTTGTAAGTCGTATTTTGTTCTATTTACTTTCGTATTATTTTCTATTATTCTAATAATATGACTGCTCAAAAAATAATTTTCCACATTGACTTCGATTCTTTTTTTGCCAGCGTTGAACAGCAATATAATCCAAAGTTAAGGAATAAGCCGCTAGGCGTAACTGCCGCCAACAGCAGGACCTGTATTATTGCTTCCAGCCGCGAAGCAAAACGTTTGGGTATTAAAACTGGTGACAGGTCATATGAAGCACAAAAGATTTGTCCTAATCTAAAATTAATCTCTGCAGATTTTAATAAATATTTTGAAATTTCCAAAAAATTTTTAAATATTTGCAAGGATTACTCCCCTTTTACGGAATTATTCTCAATTGATGAGGTTTTTATGGACGTTACGTTAACCACTCATTTATTTAATGGAACATTTAACATGATTAACCTTATGAAATTACGTATCAGAGAAGAAATTGGTGAATATATTACCGCCTCTTTTGGTATTTCCCATAATAAACTTCTCGCCAAGCTTGGTTCGGGAATGGATAAGCCAAACGGTATAACCGAAATTACACCAGAAGACGTTTTAAAAGTCTACAGGACGGCGAAATTAACAGATATCTGCGGTATAGGAGAGCGGATTAAAAGAAGATTAAATGATATTGGAATTGATAATCTGATTCAACTTCGAAATGCATCCTTACAGCTTTTGGTAAAAGAATTTGGTAAGGTTGAGGGACATTTTTTAAAAAGGGTCGGTTTAGGAATAGACGAAAGTGAAGTAATTCCTTACACACAGCCTCAAGCTGTAAAATCTGTAGGCAGAAGCTATTGTCTCCCAAAAAATGAACAGGATAAAAGGATAGTTTTACAAAATCTTTATGAATTATGCGAAGAAGTGGGTATAAAGCTTAGAAGACTTGGTAAAAAAGGTAAAACAATAGGTCTGGGTTTAAACGGATCAGTTTATATTAAAATGAGAAAGACTTTTAGGGAATACGTAGATACGGGAAGTCAGATTTTTAATTTAGTTTTTCCTTTTATAGAAAAAGATTTGGAAAAACAACAATATGTCAGACAAATTCATATTTGGGTTTCGGGTTTAGAAGAGAAAGAAAAACTTACTCTTTCTCTGTTTGATCTTGAGGGCAAAAAAGATAGAATCGCAAACGCAATAGATAAACTTAACGATAAATTTGGTGACCATACGATAAGAAATGGATTTTTACTGTATGCGGATAAATTAACGACCGTTCCTAATGGATACTTAGCAGATAGATATGAAAGAAATAAATTAAGTTCTGAATTTTAATCACGAATTCCTAAGTTCAGCTTCCGACCCCGCGGGTTAAGCCTCGAAGAAATTTTTTTAGTTCTTATTAAGAATAAGAGTCTACAATGGTATGCTACTACGTAGTAACAAACTTTATGCATTTTATCATTTCGTAATTTACGTGAGGTTTTCAACTCTGTGGGTTAAGTTTCAAAATTTGACCATCTTAATGGTACTTAGCGGATAAATATGAAAGACTTAAACTTGTTAAGGATGATTCTGTCCATTACAAATAAGCTTTGCCTCGTTTACGATCTCTTCTTTTTTATTGTGAGGAATGTTTAGAAGATCAAGGATTGAACTATTTTCACAAATGTTTTTACAAAGAACGACCCGGTTCTCCAAAAGAATTTGCTTCTGAGATTGAGAAAGAGTTAATAAAGCAGTTACAGGATGGAGCTTCCATTTTTCTACTAAATCCCGAAGCCCTTCATTCTCGGGATAACTCCAACTAAGAATCTTCATTCCGGAACATTTGGCAAAAGATAAGGCATCAATAGAGACCTTTGTGTTGGTCACAATCCATGCTTGATCTAACCCATATCTATCGCTAACATCGTCAAACCTTGCCTTGGTATACATCGAAACATGGAGTTCGGTTTTAATTCCGACGTCATTATGAAATTTTGCTTCAACCATTATTTTTTTTCCATTCTTTTCCGCGATAACATCAACCTCGTGTTGAACACATTTTCCAGTAAGTATTGATCCAACTTCGGTCTTGTAACCCTCCATTTTTAGAATTTCGGAAATAAAATCCTCAAAAGGATATCCGGTCGGACCAAGCTCCATAATAGCCCGTTTGAGGCTGTATTTAGCTTTACCTGGGGTTGCACCAAGGTACTCCGTTATATGGGTATATATTTCCGATGTAGGAATATTGTTGTAGAGTTTTCCCTTAACGTGACCTAACACTTCGTCGGCAAGTTCTTTCTTAATACCGGCTCTTAAAATAGATCCTCGAACCTTTTCATCGCTAAAAGGTTCAATTACGCCGTTTGCTTTTATTACATCAACCATAACTAAATTCTAAATTATTTTAAGAACTGTTTCAATGGCTTTTTAGAAAATCGAGACTGTCGCTAAGCACTTGTTCCCTGCTAAGGGATAAATTATGATTATTATTTTTGTATAAAACAAGATTGGAATTTTTATCTAATTTGATCAGACTCTTATTAAGATATACAGACCACGTATATGGCACTATATTGTCGTTTGTTCCGTGCTGAATAAAAATTGGAATATCAATATTTTGTAAATGGTTAAGCGGAGAGACACTTTGCCAAATTTTCGAGTTAGAATCCGGATTTCCCATAATTTTAAAAGTATTGGTGTACGGAAATTGTTTTAGACCTGACTCAGGTATTTTTGCTAGATTTGGTTGACTAAACCATTTAACAGGATCCGTAACGGGCGCCCAAAGAATAGCTCCTTTAATTTTACCTTTGAGATCATTGTTTTTTGAAGCAATTTCTAGAACCTTCAATGCTATTTCTCCGCCCATTGAATGACCCCATAAAAAAACTCTGTTTTGGTTAACATCAGTAATGGAATTTAAGGAAGATATTAAATTTAAAATGTCAGTAGGATAGGCAAATCTCATTAAAGCACTGTTGTCCAATTCCGAATCGGCATTCCCCCGATAGTCCGGTTTTACTACGACAAATCCGTTTTTTGTATAAAAATCAGCAACTTCTTTGTAAGAATTTACCGTACTATATTCTTTCGGATTAATATAACCATGGTTAAGAATTAAAACAGGATATCCGCTTTCCGGTTTATCGAGATTTGGTTTATTCATAAGGGCAAACAATTTTAGACCATCGGAATAATAAGAACTAATAAAGCTGTAAAACGACTTATTGGAAGAAATTTGCTTCTCAATAGTTATTTGCTCAAGACTATAACTTCTGTTTATCAATGCGGGAATTGAATAAGGAAATGGTTTTGGCTGTTTAATCTTTGGATTTTGAGTTGAATAAAGGTTTCTTTTCTCAAAAGCTATAAAATCGCCTGACTTAAAAATTTGTATGTAATTTTTGTTATTTTCCATTTTCTTTGCCATATCAATTTGCGCAGCAAGAGATGGCTGAGCATAAGAGTCGTTTAGAAGAAAAACAATAATGTCTGCCCTATCTATTCCAACAGGAATGGTAAAGATTTTTTGCCGGTGTGACAAATGAGACCCAAGGTTATTTGTTGCCGCAATGCTGTATTGTCTCGGGATTTTTGTTAAAAAATTGTCAATAGCTTTTTTATTCTCAAGGCGTTTTGTAAACATATCCAAATTTGGATTTGCAGCGCCCGGTAACGGTCCGTAGAAAAATGCTCCGAATACAGAGAAAAACATAAGAAATGTATAAAAAAACAGACGATTTATTTTAGAATATAATTTCAACAGAAAATTTAAACCAAAAACTCCGGATATGAAAATAAAAGGCGTAATAGTGGCGCTATATTGGTAATAAATTTGGTGAAGCTGCGCGTTACTGCTTAACAAATTAATTCCCAAATCCGGCATTGCGAATATAAGAAATAACGGGGCAAATAAAGATAAAAAGCCTAAAGGTAAAAAAAGTTGCAATAAATAAAGACTTTGCGAAGGTTGAAAAATAAGCAGAATTGTCTTAATTGGAGAAAAAATGATATTTTTAATAATACCGGAGGGAGAATCTCCAAATTCCGAATAATACGCTAATGCAAAATGGTTCCCCCCCCTTGCTCCGGGAATTGCCCACCAAATTAAATAATAAAAAATACAGATACCTGTTAAGAATATTAATATAGCAAAAGATTTTAAGAACAAACTCTGATTTTTTCTAAAATTTATAATAAATAAGTAAATTCCAAATAATGCAACTATTAACCAAACTTGTTCTTTAGTAATTCCGGCAAGAATCAGAAAAAATACAAACCAAAAATACGTCTTTTTGTAAAGAAAATAAAACACGGCAAGAAGAAACGTTGTTCCTAGGGTTACGGGATGAAAATCGTAAAGATTTGTATAGTTTAATGCGGGATTTATTAAAAACGACCCTGCAAAAATTAAAGAAAACGCCTTATTTTTTAAAATATTTTTAGCAATTAAATAAACAAATACCGCTCCAATTGATAATACTACGGTTTGGACAATAAGCAATAATCTTGGATCCGACCAAATTCTATACAAAGGAGCAAGCAGAACTAAGATATAATCTGCGTGAAAAGCAAGCCGTGAGACGATATCCACTCCATTTGGGTCTGTTAACTGGAAGAAGCGACCGTGCAGAGTGTTCCACACAGCCTGATCCATATTGCCAAGGTCAAATCTTCCGGCAAAATAATTTTCATATCTTAAAATACTGGCAATAATAAAATATGCATTATATCCAATTATAAATAAGCCTAATAGTATCTCAAATTTAAATTTATTTGCAAGATCATAAATTTTTTGTACTTTAGTAGACTTTAGGCGGTAAAAAATTAAAGTTAATAGAAAAAATATTATTTCCGTAAAAATTAAAAATATTCTGGTAAATATTGCAATAAGTCCCGCTATAGAAGAAGCAACCAAATTGCTAAGCCCTGATGTAATTACTGCTTCTCGAATACCCAGTCCCATTGGAGTAATAAAAGATAAATATCCAACCAAAAGAGAAAATGTAAAAAATCCGCATAAAACAAAAATTTTAGTTAAATTAAGATAAAAAAAGGCAAAGCCGACAAAAAAACTGCCTAGACCAAAAAAAATAAAGGAAAGTGTGGAAAAAAATAAAAGAGGAATAACCTTCTCTGTAGGAAAATCACAGCATAAAAATGACAAGAAGCGGTTCTTTATATTTTTTTTAATCCGGAAAGAAAAAAGAAACAATAAGTTAACTAGGATTATGACTGTAAAAAAAGAGATATAAATTAAGTTTTTAAATGCAATAGGTAAAGGTTCAACTAGAAACTGCATTGCCAAAAGAGATACGGTTAGACAGGAAATTATAATTAATTCCGCCTCGATAGTTAAAGAATGAATAATATCGTTTTTAGAGACTTTTTTCTCTGTAAAAGATAGTCCCCTACTTACTAAAGACCAGATACTTCCGGGCACATATCTTTTAAATTCCGATAATTCCCAAAAATACAAAACTTCTCTAAAGGGGATTTTGTAACTCTTTGCTTTTAGAATTAATTGCCAGGAATAAGCTCTTAGAAAGAAATAGACTAAAAAACATAAAAATCCTATGATTAAAGTCGGGATATTGACATTTGTAAAATACGAACCGATTAGACCGAGATTCGGATTTATTGCTTTAAAAATAAAAAACAATGATATAAGCGCAATCGGCCAACCAATAACAAATTTTAAAACACTGCGCGCGTTTTTACTATTCATATCTTAATGCCTCGATAGGAGACAATTTAGAAGCTCTAATGGCAGGAGCCATCCCAAAAACAATACCGACCATAACGGAAAATCCAAATGCAAGTAGTACCGACCACCATGTAACAGTAGAAAACAAAAGTAACGCAATAATCATTGATGCTCCTAGTCCAAGCAAAATACCTATCGCCCCGCCCGTTACAGACAGGATAACAGCTTCCAATAAAAATTGTTTTAGAATGTCGTTTCTTCTTGCGCCTAAGGCTTTTCTTAGCCCTATCTCTCTTGTTCTTTCGGTTACAGAAACAAGCATGATATTTGCGACTCCTATTCCTCCAACTAAAAGAGAAATAGCGGCAATTCCTCCGAGTGCAATTGTTAAAACATTAGTAATACTTGTAACAATTGACAGACTTGATTCTGCGGTTTGCACGGTGAAATCATCTTCGGTAAGTCTTTTAAGAAGCAATTTTTCCGATTGACTTTTAACAAACGGTACGAGTTCAGACCTAAAGGCAGACATATAAATTGCGTTTACATTTGTAATTCCAAACTGCTGTCTGGCAGCTCCAAAAGGAACAATTATTACATTGTCCTGATCAACTCCAAAAGTTGAACCTCTTTTACCAATAAGACCAATAATTGCGTATCTGTTATTACCAATGTTTATAATTTTTCCGATAGGATCAAATCCATCAAGCAGATTCGTATACACGGTATATCCAATTACGGCAACTTTTGCTCCCGATCTCTCTTGTCCGGATGTGAAAAAACTTCCTTTAGTAAGCGTTGAATTTTTTACAATGTCAGGATAATCTGCCGTAGTTCCAAAAACAGTCGTGTTTTTATTTGTTTTGTTTTTATACTTAACAATACTTGACTGAGAAATAACAGGAGCAACTGTAGCAGAGCTTTTTAACTTTGCCTGTAAATTTTTAGCGTCGGAAACTAAAAGTTTATTGGCTACAACTCCCCCCGGTGTTCTGGCGCCGCCGATTCTCCCGGGGATGACAAAGATTAAATTTGAACCAAAACTACTCAATTGACTGCTAATATAGCTCTGCAATCCGGTTCCAATGGAAACTAGCATGATTATTGCAAATACTCCAATAATAATTCCTAAAGTTGTTAAAAAACTTCTAAGTTTATTGCCTATAATTGCTCTAAAAGCGAGTTTTATTAAATCTTCTGTCTTCATTAAATTAATTCTCCGTCTGCGAGTTTAATAGTTCTTTTTGTTTGTTTTGCAATGTCTTCTTCATGGGTGATTATTATAACAGTTTTGCCTTTTTTGTTAAGATTTTTTAAAATATCCATTACAACAGCTCCTGATTTTGAATCCAGATTACCAGTCGGCTCGTCGGCAAGGATTATTTTAGGGTCGTTCATTAAAGCCCTGGCGATTGCGACTCTTTGCTGTTGCCCTCCAGATAATTTATTTGGTCTCTTGTACATCTCATTTTCAAGTTCCAAGCTGGATAAGTAAGCCATGGCTTTTTCTTCGCGCTCTTTTGCTCCGATCCCAGCATATGTTGCAGGCAAAATAACATTTTCTAAAGACGTTGCTCTTGGAAGTAAATTAAATGACTGAAAAACAAATCCGATGTCTCTATTGCGGGTATAGGCAAGGTCATTTTCGGTCATTTTTTTTACATTCAGACCATTGAATAAGTATTCTCCGGAAGTAGGAACATCAAGTAATCCAAGAATATTCATTAAGGTAGATTTTCCTGATCCGGATCTACCGGTGATGGAAATAAAATCTTGTTCGTAAATAGTGAATGAAACTCCTTTCAGCACACTGGTGACGATGTCATCCGTTACGTAATCTTTGGTAATTTTACTTAACTTAATAATTTCTTTTTTTGACTTCATGTGAGGACTGGCTTAAAAAAGCCCTAAAAATTTACCTTGTTTTTTTTGAGGAACTAAAGTAGGGTCAAGAACAACCTTGTCTCCGGAAACTAGTCCTTCCGTAACTATAACGTCTGTGTCGTTTTGTAGTCCTTGCTTAATTTTTCTCTTTTCATATTTTTTATTAATCTCTATATAAACATAGTTATCATCTATAATCGAAGAAAGAGGAACAGATAAGACATTATCTTCTTTAGCAGTAATTATCTCCGCATTTCCTTCCATCCCTACCTTGTAATTAAATTTATTACTCGTGGGAATGTCGGACTGAACCGTGTAAGCATTTCCACCATTTGAGGTTGTATGAGTTACAAAATCAATTTTTTGTACGTTGAGTGAAATATTATCGTTTGGATAGGAATCCAAATTAACATTAACTTCTTGACCTTCTTTAACTTTTGCAATATCAGCTTGGTCGACATCAACTTCAAATATTAAAGTATTGGGACTAACTACAGAAAAAGTTGTTGTAGTTCCTATAGCAACTCCCGCAATTTTAACGTCTGCCCTGGTTACTATGCCGGAGATAGGAGACGTAAGTACAGATTGCTGTTTTGCCAAATCTACGATCTCAACGGAAATAACCGCCTTTTCCAAATCATATTGGTTATTAATTAAAATTCGTCTCATGGAATCATTAAGTGCTTCCGTTGGGGTCCTGTCTTGATTTTCTTTTTTGGTGTCGTCAAAAGTTCCTCTTTGTTTTGAATAGTCTATAAGTGCATCTTGCAGATTTTTTAAAGTAGTTCTTTGGTCTAAAACTCCGATTGTTTGACCAGCGGTTACCATGTCCCCTTCTTTTACTCCTAAATAAACAAGCTTTCCTGCCAATAAAAATGTTAGATTGGCACTTTCCGCAGCATTTATCTTTCCGCTAACAGAAATAGATTGGGTAAAAGAATATGCTTTTACAGTCTCTGTGGGAATTTGAGTTTTATTTTTTGGTAATAAAAAATAAATAATTAAAATTAAAATTACCAGCGAAGGTACCAATATTTTTTTGTGACTTTTTAAATAGTTAAAAAACTTTTTGACACGTAAAATTAATGAATTTATCAACGACATGACTCTGATTATACAGTAAAAGAGTGGCTAAAACAATAAATCTGCACAGAAAAAATTAGATAACCGGAGAATATAAGGGTAGTAGATTTGGAACTAGTCCATCTCCGAACTTATTTCGTTCTGCGATCATCCACGGTTTAATATCTTTAAACATTTTCGAATCGGGAAAATCAATAACCAACACTTCTTCGAATGCAAGGACAAAACTTCTTGCAAGCCCCTGTTTCTCGTGGATTTGCTCTAAGAGCTCTCCATATCCTTCAATTAAGAGTCCTGATACAAGTTTACAACTATCCGTGGTTTTGGTGACAAATTCCCATTCTCCAGAATTAGCATATCTTGCAATAGCCTCAAATGTGGAGTTTACCATCTCGCTTACCCTGCCGCCATCTGCGCTCATATGCGAAGCAATAGTAATTGAACCTAATTCCAGATCATGGTAATTTTCTCTAAACGTAAGTAAATTCTTAAAGTTACCCGAAGTCAAAATGCTTCTTTGTGATCCCCTTTCCAGTGGATCACCATTTATGTACGTTTTCATTGCCGACAGACATTTTTCAAATTCGTTAACGCGAGTTTGCATAATCTCAGGACTCCGCGTAAGCTCACCAATTGCTCCGCAAACATTTTCATGGCGTTTTAAATGTTTGGCAGTATTATCCAATAAGCATCTTTCTATAGTCATAAGCGAGGATTATATCAAAGGAGTATTGCATTATCAAGTCGTTTCCAACAATCTCAGTATAGTTTACACTGGCTTGCCGAAGTGTGAGCCATTGCGGGGTCAGGTGGAACCAGATTTTCGATTCCCTGACTATAACCTCCAAAAAGCTCACACAACTTGGCTTTACTTATTATTACGGAAAAGTAACCATTATTGAAAGTAGTGAAGAAAATTCCAGTGTCTAATTTCTATATAAATTTTTGAATCTCTTTTTCTAGAATTGATTTAAAATTTCTGATTATTGTCCAATGAGTTTTGGGGAGAAATTGTCTCAATTCTTTTTCAAAGTTAATGTGAGTTTTTTTAAGTTCAACTAGGGCTTTGGATAAAACATTCTTTTGTTTTTGAGAAATAAGGTTTTTTGCTCTAAGCATAAAATAAAGATCATAAAAATCCCTAGGTTTTTTTCTACTCAATAAAGCCTCTAGTTTTTCTTCTGTAAGAAGCTCAAGCTTAAGCTGGATTACGGTATAACTTGGTATAAAATCGCTTACAATAGTAACTACTTCCCCCTCTGAATCCTTCCCTCGATTTGATATTTCAATTTGTATTTCCACTGAATGAGAAGAGAGCTTAAATGAAATAATAGCTAAATATCCTCCGGTTGTTTTTTTAGACTCGACTATCTCTGTTTGTATTCCTTCTCGTTCTATTTCTTCAAGGGTATTAATTACAACGGTTTCTATTTCTTTTATTCCTCTTAAAGAAGAACTGAAATCTAAATCTTCGGAAAAACGTGGGCTATTAAAAAGTATTCTAAGCGAAGTACCTCCTTTAAAAAATATTTGTTTTGATTCTTTTTGTCGGTAAAAATACGATAAAAAAACGTGTTGGATATATTCTCTTCTGATATTGAGCTCCGTTGTTTGATTTTTAATTGCTAACTCTTTGAGCTTATCTGATGTTAACATATGTCTTCTATAATTTTAATAAGTTTATTTCTTTTAAATAATTTTCCATAATTAAGTAATTTATTTTTGTCAATGTCCTTGAGTATCAAACGATCATTTAACGTTCTTTTTCCAATGGACACAAAATATAAGTAGTCAACTAATGCTTTCTCTCTATCGGCTATCAAGAAAGCTTTAGTCGCTGTTTTTATAAGGCTATATCCCGTATAAGCTTCTTGTTTAATTGTGTAGTACGAAAGTGATACGAATGATATTGAAAACGAGCGTGTTGATTTTGTAGTAGCGGAAGTTATGCTATATGGCATTTCCGGAAGCATACCATAGTATGCAAGAGCGTACTCAAAGGAAATGTAAGAGGGCTTATAAAGAGCATTTGCTATTTCTTCTTCGCTTGGAAAATCTGTTTTGAGGGTGTATACACCATTTTTCAAGCGTAAGAAAAGTCCCTGATCTGTTTGTTTTTCAAGAAAATACTTTATGCTGTTAGTAGATACATGAAAAATACGACTAAACTCTTCAGACGTAAATACACGCACGTTTCTCTTAAGTAATTCTTCTCTAACTTGTAATGGTTTCAGTAAAGTAGACATATCTATACTTATCTGAAACCATTTTATAACAGTAATTGTATTCTGTCAAGTGCTATTACAACATGACATTTCAATTCCCTGACGGCGTGAGGCTAGAAATATAAGGAGTTAAGAATAATTTCGAACTGATTTTAGCTTCAATTTCGGGTAATTTTACGCAAGTTAAAAAAGTGAGCCGCACAGGAATCGAACCTGTAACCTACTCCTTAAGAGGGAGTTGCTCTGCCAATTGAGCTAGCGGCCCTCATATTTTGCGCCCCCGAGAGGAATCGAACCTCCATTGCTGGTTCCGAAGACCAGTACTTTATCCATTAAGCTACGGGGGCTAGAAATCTTTTATTCCACCCTCTCTCTTTTGCTGTCCTCCTTCTATGACAATTAGCACACCTTACTTGACATTTACTTATTTCGCGTTTAACCTTTTCTAGCGTATGATTGCGATGCATTTCTGAAATCGCAGCAATCTTAACACCTATGTGATCAAACTCCAAGACAATCGGATCCTTTTCTCCGCAATCTACACATGAATGATTATTTAAATAATCCCATATGTAAGTTTTAATCAAGCTTCTTATTTTTTGGTTTCTTCGATAGGCTTTCTGCAAATAATATTCCCTATTTTTATTATAGTGTGATTTTATATACAAACGACTACAATCTTTGCAATGATATTGCCTTAACCCTTTTAATTTATTTTTAAAATTAAAATTCTCTTCTGGCTTCTCTTGCTTGCATCGACTGCATATGCGCATCTTTTAATTGTATTCGAAATAATAAATATTTTCAAATCTTTCTTTATTCGAGACCTCGCATGTTACATTTTTAAATCGAGGTTCTCTGCCAGGCGCACAAAATCATTCTAGCAGACAATAAAACTCAATTCAATAAACTTGATTTAAGCATCTTGCTTTCATATAATCTCCCCATGAAGAAAGAAGGAAAAATCAAGGTCAATATTTTATTCAGAAAAACTCACGTCAAGCAGAAGAGTTAATTAATCAATATAAAGAGAAGGGATGGGTCATAGAGGAATTTGATCCACGTAAATCTGACATATTGTTTGGAATTATTGCTCCATCAGGATCCTATTTTAGATTAGAAGGAATATTTTTAGATGATGGTTCTGAAATTGATTATGAACTGATGAATGAAGAAAGGAAGCGCGAATGGGATCAAGCAAATCAGACATTAGAACTTATGTGGAAAACTCCGAGTTATTTAGGAATAAGTCTCTACTAACCATTCACTAAAGAACTTTCCGCATTAAGTGAATTTGGAAAGCTTAAAAGACGTCCGGTGTATTTTCGATAAACCGTGCTTTTTGATTTTTAAGACCGGTCCCCTTTATGTATTTGATATGAAAACCATCTACCAAAAGAAAAAACTTTTCTTTTGGAATTTCCAATCCGCCAGCTGGCGGACAATTTCCAATTTCAAACAAATCTTTTTTATACTTAATTCCTTCTACTTTATGCATAATATTTTTTATGGATTTTCGGAAGGCGATTTCCGTTGCTTTGCCAATACCAACTTTATTAATATTCTCTACGGAAACTGTAAAAATAGAATAATTTGAATGAGACTTAATTAAGGGCGATAGCTCTGTTCACTTTTTTTAAGATAAAACTTTGGAGTCATTAATTTGTTCTATGAAGTTAGTGGTAAAATTTTTCGAAAAAATTACTGCTCCCACGGTTACAAGTCCTGCAAATGTTCCCCTGCCGACTTCGTCTAAATTACATACTTAATTTCTTGCCTCCAGAGCTTTTGTTCTTCCTTAAATGTAGGCTTAGAGGAGCTCTTCTTGTTCAATTTTTTCTCCTGATTCTATCTCTAACGCTTTTGGTGTAAGCAAAGCTTCTCTTGCAATACCTTGAATTTCTCCAAACATTTGCGACATACTCCTGTCCAATCTTTGAATTTGCACTTCTCTTTTTTTCCAGATTCTTTCCATTGACCTTTTTTCTCCTTCTAGATCTTCTTTTAAATATTTTACACTTTCAAAATGAGCTTCTACTTTGTGTCTGAATGCTTCACTGGTAATATAATCGTAAATTTCTTGCAGTTTTTCGTCTTCGTGAGATGCTGCAGATTTTGCAATGGCTACTTGCATAAGACTATATCTTAGTGTTGTTGCCAGAACTATGGAATCTTCGAAGGTTACTACCCAAACTCCGGAAATTCTGGAATAATGTTTAACTCCATCAGGCATTACATCCGTTACTAAAATACTCTCCGATGCATTTATTTTTCGTGCGTCGTCTCTTAATTTAGGAAGCCATCCTTTACTAAAGGCTTTTGTGCGCTTAATCTCCCAGACTATAGATCCTGCCGATTGTCCATGGCTATTTTTTACTTTTTGCCAAATATCCGCACCTTCAATTCCTTTTGGTATGGGCAAAAATTCGTCAAATGTAAATGCAGATTTTAATTGATTCTCCAGATCTAATTCTAAGACTTCTCCTTGAAGTTGCTGTGATCCTTGTCGAGATTTTCTCTGAGCATCTTCTAGAGCTTTTTGCGTATCGCTAAGCTTCTTTTCCAGCTCTAATTCTTTTAGTCTTGCCTTTTCGGTAATAGTCTTTGACATTTCATCTTTGGTTTTCTCCAATTCTTCATACATTTTTTTTTGATTTTCCAAATCCTTCTTCTCCGATGATTCCTTAGCCTCCCTTAGGGATTTATTAAGCTCTAAAAGTTTTTCTTGAAGTTCCTTATTTCTTTTGTTTTTTTCTTCCAACTCGTTTGATGAATCTTTTAGCTTAAAATCAAGATCTTCCTTAATTCTTTTTGTTGTTTTTTCTTCTATTTCTATTTTAATTCTTTCTATTTCCTCTTTATGTTTTTCTTTTTCGGCGGTTAGAATAACGGTTTCGACCTGATGTTTAATAGCTTCGGAGATTTCTACTTTTTTTCCACAATGCGGACACAAAACATGATCCATATGAATGTAATAATACGCTCGTTTAAAAAATATTGCAATATAAGTTTAAAAACTGTTAAATTAGATATATGAAATCTATTCTAAGAAATACTTTAATAAATGCCCTTACACTTTTTTTAATAGCTCAGGTAATTTCGGGAGTAAATGTTAATGGTGGTTTTACGACTTATTTGTTCGGAGGATTTGCTTTGTCTCTTCTTTTTTTATTCTTAAAACCAATTCTAAACATAATCGCTATACCTTTAAATATCATTACTCTTGGTATGTTTTCGGTTCTAACGAACGTAATAATTTTTTATCTTCTCACTCTTTTTGTGCAGGGAATTACGATAACTGAATTTACATATCCGGGAGCATCATACGCGGGATTTATAGTACCAAAGGTGTTTATTAATGGATTTTTTGCTTTTTTAATTGTGTCTTTTTTTCAGTCTTTAATTTTTTCTTTTATTTCTTGGGTTATGCGAAAATAGCAATTAAGCTTAGTAAAAAAACCGCCTTTTTAGAAATCTGCATTGTTTAGAGGTTAAAAATTAGGATTTCTAAACTCCTCTACGGTGCTACTTCTTGCCAGGTGTATGTGGAGGTTTTAATAACTGACGGTGCGTTAAGAATAAAGTCCGGTCTTGCCTTTATGTAAAGAGAAGGGCTATTAATATTGCCTGCGCAAAGATCCCGGTTATTAATAAGTAATCCCGTTCCTGCCGCTCCCGTAACTACACTTCCGGCAATATTTAATCTTAAGTCGGTAGCAGTAGCGCAGTTATTAGTACCGTCAGCTATAAAATCACCATCTGCGGAATACCAGCCTTCTATATCGCTTGGCGGATCACCTGCGGGACAAAATTCAGACTCCCCTACGGTTCTATTAACGGTAATCTTGTATGCGGAAAAGATTGCTGTAGAACCGTTTGGCACAATTATCTTCTCGTTAATGTTTAGATCTCCCTTTATAATAAATACATAATTTCCGGGGGAAAAAGTATAGCCCCCTCCCGTAAGATTAAGGGTTACGTTTTCCCCGTTTACGATATAAACTCCGGAAACTAAATTTGCAGGTAAAGTGCAGCTTGTATAGTCACTACATCCGGGAACTGTGTTAAGATCTGTTGTAGTTAGTCCCATCTGTGCTGCCTTAGATAAAAGATAGGCTGTTGAAGTTTTTTTGCTTACTGCGGGATTAAAAAGATCCGGAAAAGTTGCATCACCGACCAGCCATTCGTTTATAGACGGCAATCCCGTCGTTCCCAGATTGGGGTCGCTGTCTCCCGAAAATACTATTCCCGATCCAACCGAACAAGCTAGGGAAGCGTATGCTCCGGAACTTGATCCGCAGACAGGATTTGCCGGGATTGGGTTCTTAACTCCACTGTTTATGCCAAAATCACCACATTCCGTTTGAATCCAGGGGGTAGAATTGTTAATGCCAAAATTTACTTCCGATCCACAGACATAAATAGTATTTGCTATAGACGAAGTTAAGGATGTATGAGTATTGTCTTTATAGTTTGCTCCTGTTATTTTGTATCCCGAAGGAAGATCTGTTAAAGTAAATGTTGCACATTGGTTTGTGTGAGAAATGGAGTATGTATTACAGTTACTGTTGGCGTTACTACTTGTAAAAGGAACTATTGCCTCCGGCGCTGTTATTGTTTCTGTACCTGTTTTTACCGGTTGGATTCTAACAGATATGGGACCGGAATAACATTCGTCTGTCCCTTCTTTTAAACCATTATTATTCTTATCTACAAAGATATATCCTGTAGTTGTATAGGAGGGAGTTGGGTCGGGAACAATACCAAAGTTAATCACTATAGTACCGTTTATAGCAGTAGTTGTAACGTCCTGAGCCGTGGTTCTACTATATCCTACCGGAAGAGTAGAATTATGTCTTACGGTGTAATTTGTGCCTGGAATTGTATTATTAAACCTATAAAAACCATTACTATCTGTTGTTAGGTAAGTATAGACGGCTGCTGCCGCAAACCTTCTTCTTATTCTTATCTGTTGATTTTGCACACCAACTTCTCCTGCATTCATGATTCTATTTCTATTTGAATCAATAAATACATAACCCTGTATGTTTGGCGGAGTAAGGGTTGGGGTAGGTATACTTGTCGGGGTGGGTATACTTGTCGGGGTCGGCGAAATAGATGCAGAAATTACTCCAAAATTAACTGTTGAGCTTGGACCAAGTGTAACAGAACGTGGGTTTGTTGTAGTAGTCCTATATCCGGTTGGAACAACAAGAGTTACGGTATAGCTTCCCGCGGGCAAAGAACTAAATCCATAATCTCCTCCTGATCCGGTTGAGTCGGATCTAGTTCTGTTACCGGACAAATTAACCGCCGCCCCCTGTTTAGTAGCAGAATCTTTCGGCCAATAGCTTTCCCCCGTATCCTTTGCACCGTTTTGATTAGTATCTATAAAAACCCTTCCAGTTATATTGTAACTCACACTTGGAGGAGTACTTACACAACTAGGGTACTTTGGAGAAGTTGTTGAGCCAGTGCAGTGTCTTGGTCCTCCGCCAACAGGCGGCGAACCACAAGTGCAGGAACAGCAATCCGTGTTTGCGGTGCAAACACTACTGCTAGTTCCTCCCGAACATCCGGAAGGAGGAGTCGTGGTAGTAGGAGTTGTAGTGTCTGTAGTACCGCAGCTTCCGCCAGCGGAAGTACAACCGCCTGAATTTGTTGAACAGCTTGCAACCGATACACAAGTATTACTTTGACATTCAAAATGCGGATTACTATTGGGGGATGTGCAAGTAGTTGTAGGACACCTTGAATCAGGACCTGTATAGGTAACAGCGCCATAGCAGGAAGTTCGATCGCAAGCACTGCTTGTCTCATTCCAGGTTGCCCAATAACCGAGATGTGTAGCGTCTGTGCTACATCTTCCACAACTAACAGTCATCGGCTTGCAAACACAGGTTCCGGCTGTTGGATCGCTATAAGAGCAGGTTGTATTTGTATCTGTACAAGAACCGCAGCTAAAAGTGCATCCCGCCTGAGTCCATGTTCCGCACGACCGGCCGGCGTCTGCACAAGCCGTTCCATTTAGACCTACGTCGCATACGCATTGCCCGCTGCTATTACAACCCGAGGGAATCTGACAAGTCCCGCAGTTGTATGTAACTCCGCATCGTGATTCTTTTACAGAACCACAAACTCTACTGCCACAAGCAGTTGCCTTGCTTATTGGATTACAGCTAGTGGTCGTCGTCCCACCGCTAGGCCCCCCACCCCCAACACAAGTATAGTTAACACAATTAAGGCCTGAACAACAATAGGTGCTAGAACCAGGCGATCCATAACAACTTTGCCCCGATGATTTACAGGAGGATGTACAACTACAATCTTCATCGCCGTCGCAGGTATCAGTACAATGACCACTTGTGCATACCGCTGTGCATCCATTGGCACAGTAGACTTCTTGCCCCGTAACCATATTTGAGCAAAGCCAAGGACCAGCATAGACAATGTTTTTCGGTGCAATATTTAAAAACAACATTGCAATTGCAATCAAAAAAGATAATGCCAAAACATGTTTAATTTTAAATACGTTCATAAAAAATAGTTCCGAGCATTAAAGATTGTCAATAATTTTATCTATTGCCCTGCTCTCATTTTGACTGCGTTTCTTAATAAATTCTATTACACTTTTGTCTTCGTCATAAATACTTAATCTGGAAGATGTTTTTAAAAACTCTATTATTTGATTCGAGAATTTTAATCTTTCTTCTGAATCTAAGTTGTTTGCTAAAATATTTTTGAGAATTGGAATTACTCTTTTTGTATAAGTGTTTATATCTTTATCTGAAGCTGTCTTAATAAACTCACCTTCCAGTTGAAAATGCATTAACTCATTTGTAATAACATGCGGTTCTTCGCTAGCAAAAACATATAATCGGGTATTAAAATCCGGTTTTTGCCAGGGAAAAGCAAAAAATCTTAATTCTTTTGTCACAACCTCTGTGTTAATTTGTCTTACAACAAAACTTGAGCTAAATGTAGCATTTTTAGTTTTGATTAAATAAAATTCAATAGTTTTTTTATTATTTTCCGGGTCTCTAACCGTAAAGTGCTTCATATTTACAACACTTCCCTCTTTTACACTTAACTTTAACTGCTGCATAATTTCCGGTTTAATATCTTTCTCGATATCTACCAATTCTTTTGTTGTTAAGTCCTTTGTTGTTTGAACATTTTGTTTTACATTTATTTTTGCCGTTTGTTCTGGCAAATTAAAAGGAATATTTATTAGATTAAAATAATTTAAAACTAATAGTGCTACGGCTACAAAAACTATGCCGAGCAAAATACCACCTAACCCAAATTCGGCTTTTCTTACAGGGCTTTCGTTACCGCTAAAAATTTGGTCTTCGGGCATACATTGAGAATAAAAGATTTAAGAAGTCTTGTCAACTAAAAAATTGGTGTTGCACGTCTTCTGAATTGTCTCTTTAAAACGACATCTCAATTGTCCTAGACTTTTCATTATCTTTTAGGAGAAGAGGTGATGAAAATGTTAAAGAAAGAACTTTCTTTTA
>Ga0210043_1000996_pt1 | contig 26739 bp, 56 predicted proteins | sample CryGeymet201501t_FD_183990 | JGI IMG/M metagenome (GOLD analysis project Ga0210043, IMG submission 183990) | Groundwater microbial communities from Crystal Geyser aquifers in Utah, USA - Crystal Geyser metaG 2015-01t (SPAdes) (version 2) | ecosystem: Environmental > Aquatic > Deep subsurface >... | reverse complement strand
TTCGAAAGTGAGAGAAACGATGAAAACATATCTTGTAGGCGGCGCTGTTCGCGATTATGAGCTCGGTGTTCCCGTCAAGGATCACGATTATGTCGTGGTCGGTGCGACGGTTGACCAGATGCTTGAAGATGGTTTCAAACAGGTCGGCGCCGATTTTCCCGTGTTCCTCTGCCCGAATACTGGTTCCGAATACGCGCTCGCGCGGAAGGAGCGTAAGACGGGTAAGGGTTACCTCGGGTTCGAAACGATGTTCGATCCGACTGTGACGCTTGAGGAAGACCTTGAGCGCCGCGACCTGACCATCAACGCCATGGCACTTGACATGGACACCATGACTGTGGTCGATCCGTTTGGCGGCCGCAACGATCTGCGGAACCGTGTTCTGCGCCATACGTCCGATGCCTTCGCGGAAGACCCGGTTCGGGTTCTACGTCTCGCGCGGTTCCGGGCCCGGTTCGGTCCCGACTGGACGGTTGCGTCCGACACGGCAAACCTTGTCTATCGGATGGCCAAGTCGGGCGCTCTGTCCGAGTTGACGCCCGAGCGGGTGTGGAAAGAAATGTCGCGCGTTCTCATGGAGAAGCATCCGCGTTTGTTCTTCGATACTCTGCTTGAGACCGACGCTCTCAAGGCGGTTTTCCCTGACCTGTGGCGGCTCAAGTCGGCGCTCGAAGCGCGTCGGTGGCACCCGGAAGGCGATGCGTTCGAACACACCATGTTGGTTCTGACACAAGCGGCGGAGTTTGATCTTCCTCTGGTTGATCGGTTCGCTTGCCTGGTTCACGACCTCGGCAAGGGTCTGACGCCTCGGGACGAAATGCCTTCGCACTTCGGACATGATGTAAAGGGCGAACCCCTTGCGTGGCAGTTTGCGCAGGACCTGACGGTTCCTGCAAACATGCAGGACCTGGCCGCCAAGGCGACCCGGTATCACATGTATATGCACAAGCTCGACACGTTGAACCCCAAGACCTACGTCAAGATGTTTGACGATATGTCGGCGCTTCGGAACCCGACGATGGTCGATGTTCTGCACTCGGTCGGCGTCTGCGATGAGCGAGGCCGGTTGGGTTGTGAGAACAACGATTACGCCCACCTGGTGTTCCTGCACCGGGCGTTCGAAGCATACAAGTCGGTTCGGTTCGACCGGGTCTTTCCGAATGGTGAGACTCGCGGCGAAGTGATCCGTGAAAAGATGCGGCAGGCGCGGACGAAGGCCGTGTCTGAAGCAAAGAAGGCGTTCTTCTGAGCGCCTTCCCTAAATATCCGAGGTGGGGGCAAAACACCTAGGAGTAGAACACATGTCACTAATCAACGGTCCACTCTGGACCCTAGTCCATCTTTGTCTAAAATTTCCTGCGATTGCGGTCGGCACCTGTGCTATCAGCGTTGTCGGCTTATTGGCTTTGCAGGAAGATACACGACCTATGGTCGCAATCACTTTTGACGATGGATATCGTTCCGTTCATGAATTGGCTTTGCCAGAAATGCAGCGCCGCGAATTTGTCGGAACTCACTACATCACAACCGGCCTGATCGACACAGAAGGTTATCTGCCCTCTGATCTTGTCTCCGACTTTGTTGATGCAGGCTGGGAGATTGGTGCACACACAGTCACACATCCTTACTTGACGGAGTTGACAGACGCGGAAATCATGAACGAATTGATTCTGCCTGTCACTACACTACCACAAATCTCGGCGGAACAGGAAATCTTTTCGTTTTCGTCGCCTTATGGTGACTTTGACGAAAGAACACTTGCACATATCGAAGCAACGTATTACAACCATGTGAACGCATGGAGTGAGCAACGCGGCGTCAACACAGTGGAGGATTTTGATATCTTCAACGTTCACCGTCTTGACTTTGGTTGGAGTGACGTGGAAGAAATTTGTGCAACCGTCTCCAATCTGCCTGACGAAAGTTTGTTCGCGATCATATTCCATGATATCACAAACGAGGAAGGCCAATACAACACGACCTTCGAAGAATTTACACAGGTTCTAGACTGTATTGAAGATGCGAATGTGAATGTGGTCCGTATCTCGGACGCAGCTCAAGTGATGGAGAACCGTCGTGAAGCGCTTTCTACTCGGCCGGAATAAGTTTTCAAACGAACCTTCTAGTCTCACCGTGACGGTCGTTGTTCCGGCGTGGAACGAACAAGACTTCATTGGTGAGACCATCGAACACCTTCTGAAAAGTGAATATCCGATTGATATCATTGTGGTCGATGATAACTCCACCGACCGCACGGGCGAAATCGCACGTTCGTATGGTGTTCGCGTTCTGCGACCTGATACCAATCAAGGTTCGAAGTCGCAAGCGCTCAACTACGCCATTCCTCACGTCACCACCGACCTCTTTATCTGTGTTGACGCCGACACTCTGATTCTGCCTCAATCTGTCGGTCAGCTTGTCAAGGCATTCAATAACGAGAACGTCATGGTGGCTTCCGGCTTTGTTGAGTCTAGAACGAAGAAAAACTTCTGGCAGATGGGTCGTTACGGCGAATACATTCTTGGTCAATACGTCAATAAGTCTGCACAAGAGAACATGAATGTGGTTCTTGTCGCAAGTGGTTGCTTCTTTGCGATACGCACCGACTTTCTGAGAGAACATACCTTTCAAGCCAGATCGATGGCGGAAGATATGGATTTGACTTGGACTGCGGTTGAAAGTGGTTATGACGTTGCGTTCGTAACTGACGCTCCTTGTGTCGTAAATGACCCACTAACATGGTCTGTGTATCGTAAACAAGTCAATCGTTGGTTTTCTGGCTTCTTTCAATGTGTAAGGGTGAGAAACGGCAATCTCTTTCGAGCGCCGCGTCTTGGAATCACCGCATACACTTACATGGTTGTGAATTTGATCGGCACGCCTTCTTTGGTCGTTCTGTCCGCACTTGGGTTGATCTACAATCCTGCTTTGGTCGGCATCGGTTTCGGAATGGCTTACGGCGCTCTGCTTCTAGCCGCTTTCTTCTACGCGGTTCAGACCCGACGCAATCCTGTGATGTATCCGATCTATGTGTTCTGTATGATGGTCGTCGGAGTCATCAACTACTACCTTTACGTTACCGCAGCCTACCGAGAGTTTTTCACAAAAAATCGCTTGGAGACGTGGGAAAAAGGCCATTAAGGGCTTGCAATCCTCCGAATCATCGTTATATTAGACTTGTAACGAGACAGAGAGGAGACGACATGACCGACACCAACATCAAGAACCTGCCCGCCGGCCGCTACTTCACCGAAATCGGTTACTCCCAGTCGTATCCTTGGGTCGTGATCGATGAAAGCGCCTCGGGTAAGACTGTGACTGTCGCGAAAGTCGAAGTCGCCGCCGATCCCGACTGGAAACCCGAGTTTTACACCGGCGGTTTCGCCGCTCACTGTGCGAATCAGTCCGAACAGACCTGGCTCTATGCCGGCGTCAACATGAGTGTGACGAAGAAAGTCCGTCTGACCAAGAAGGGTTGGACTTCGAAAGGCACTCGCTTCGTCGCTGACCGCGCTCGCGAATTCTACGACTACAACTTCTGAGGAGACTACATCATGAGCTTTCTGCCCCTTATCGTCCAAGGCGCAATGGTCGGTTATCTGGCCGGTCAAGTTTTTCCCTTGAATGAAGAACCTTTTGCGTTCATCATCACAACCCTGTTGAACGCGATCCTGACCGTCACTTACGGCGTTATGAAGGCATCCGAATGATCCGTGAAAAACAACCCACAACCGAAATCGTGGTTGACCTGACTGGTCCCGAAGGCAACGCATTCGTCCTTCTCGGATACGCGAAACGGTGGTCGAAAGACCTCGGCCTGACCTGGTCCGAAGTCAAGGAAGAAATGACCTCGGGCGACTACGAGAACCTTGTCCTGACCATGGACAAATACTTTGGCCACTTCGTGATCTTTGAGCGGTGAAATACCACAAACGTCCTCGGTCGAAATTTCCCAACAAAGTCATTGAACAGACCTACGAAAAGGCGAAAGGTCGGACGTTCACGCGTCTGACCTCTGATATGTCTTTCCGTGACGAAAAGAGAAGCGGCGACTACAACCATCACGCGCTACAGTGGCTCCTGGATCATGGATACATGGATCGGTCACTAGACCGTGAACGGTTCGTTTTTCTCTACAAAATCGTCAGATAGGGCTTGTAATCTCCGTCGAATCGCTTATATTCAAGATGTAACAGCGAGAGAGACAAGACATGAGCTACCAGTCGAAAGAACAGAAAGCAATCGTCCGGGCGCGGGCTGAAGAAGCCCTCGCCAACTATTCGTCCGGTAACGGCACCTGTTCTGACGGTTGGAACATCCTGCGGTATTATCGGCAGGGTTATTACGTTATCACCAACACGCTGCACTTCGCTGACGTTGTTCGACCCGAATATGGTCTCCTGCGGGCGGCCAAAGCCGGCGACCTCGAAATGAGCAGCCTCGACGCGGAGTAAAACATGAAAGATATCGAAATCCTCAAAGAGCTTCAAGTCAACTTTCGCGAAATGAATGGTCATTCCGACGACTGGGACGAAGAAGCCGATCACTTCACCGATTATCAGATCGAAGAAGGTTTGATGGCTGTCTGGTCGTGTTACGGTCTCGGTATTCGCATGGACAAATGCCCGCCGTTTCCGGTCGAAGGCAAGACCATCGTCTACAGTCTGCACTGGGGCGACAAGATCGAAGGTCCGACCTGGGGTGATGTTTACAAGGCCGCTGACCGGTGCATCCGCGAAAGTGGTGACGAACATCATATCTTCATCGAAAACCTTGATGAATACGAGTTTGACGAAAACGACGAAATGGAACTGTTCACGGGGAGCTGAACATGCAAGTCTACGCTGTGTGGGGTTACGACCAATACTATCCGACGGGCCCGGGTGACCTAAAAGGTCTCTATACGAACCGCGAAGATGCGGTGGCCCGCATGGAAGAACTGGAAGCCGAACGCGTCGAACGTGGTTATGGCGGTCCAGATTATGTGAGAATGACGACGGAAACTGTGGAATAGTAGTTGACTTTCTCAGAGAATCACCTATATTAGAGGTGTAACAAAGAGAGAGACAGACATGACCCAAGATATCGTTGTCACGATTTACGATCACTACGGAGACCTGATCGGCCGTATGTCCCCTCGGTGCCGCGATTGAAATCCACGGCATCAGCAACGAACGCACTGTCTATCAGCGACTTCTGACCGACACTGTTGCCATCGGCGTCTCGCGCGATGGTTATGTCCGCCTCGAAAAGGAATGACAATGTTCTACGATTTTCCTATCATCCGCACGATTGACGATGTGCTGCCGCATATCGAAGGTCGGTCCGAATTCATCGTCGCTGACAGGGGCGACTATATCGTAATCAACTATGTGGTTGCGACGAACGACACTTTCACGATGGAAGGACCGGACGACCTCGGTGGCGCGATCCGGCGTGAATGTCGCGGTCTGATCTTCTATCCGGACGGCCGGCTCATGTCGCGCCCGTTCCACAAGTTTTTCAACGTGGGTGAACGTGAAGAAACGATGCCGGCGAACGTTGATTTGTCGGCGCCGCATGTCGTCATGGAGAAGATGGACGGTTCGATGATCCGACCGGTGATGATCGGTGACACGATGCGTCTTGGTACCAAGATGGGTGTGACCGAAATCGCGGAAGAAGCGGAGAAGTGGCTTTTCAGCAAGTCGTCTGTTGCGATTGACTGGGTTCGGTCGTATGTTGACCGTGGTTTCACGCCGATCTTCGAATGGATCGGTCCGGACAACAAGATCGTGATCGACTATCCGGAGCACAAGTTGGTGCTTCTGGCGATCCGTTCGAACGAAACGGGCGAGTATTTCTTGCCGGAGTTTCAGATGTTCGAGGCGCCGCAGTTTTATGGGTCGATCAAATAAGTCCGTATTTCAAGAGTGTCTTTTCGGAGAAAGACTTGCCTTCCTTCAGTTGTCTTTGAATGCGCGTTTTCGTTCTTTCAAAGACAACACTTTTGTCTTTTAGGTGGTCGTTTTTCTGTGAATAGTTGCCTTTGAGTTTGCGTGTAACAACCCTTTTTCGGATAGCTTCTTCTGTGTGACAAGACTTCATATCAGAGAAGCTTCCGTTTTTTCGCATGGTTTCTATGCGTTTCGCCACTTCTTCCTTTGTCCATCCTCCTGAAGCCATGCGGTTTGCCATGTTTTTTTTCGCCGTTTCGGAAAGTTTTCTTCTACGCGTTTCGTCAAAGGACGCCCTTATCTTTTCCTTCGCTTCTTCGGTATGCGAATAGTGCCTAGGCGGCATACTTCCGCCAACAGTCATATTGTAGGTATCCGGTCTGTTGACAAATTGTTCGTTTACTACTTTTGCTTCATATTTCAGCGCCGTTGTTTTATCGTCAAACACCTTTAGTATTTCGCGTTTGAAGTTGTCACGGCCGTATTTTTTTAGAGCTCGAAGAATGCTGGTTCCGGAACCGTAATATTGACACTCGCCGTTTTTCTGACACCTACCAGAACACTTATGAACGCCTATGTAGGTTTTCTGGTTGACAAGGTTGGTTGTCTGATATACTTTATACATGTGATTCTCCTTTTGGGTGTCACTTCTATTTATCTCTTAATCATGCGAAAGGTGTGGCAAATATGTTACTTCCTCTTGAAGAATACATGAAAAAGGTCCGCGATAGCGTCGGTTCGGAAGGCGTTATCATCCGCTTTGCGAACGGCCACATGTTGAAAATCAAATCGGAACAGTATGTCCGCATCCACAAGACGAAGGATCGTATCCGCACCGAGCGTCATGTCGTGGAAATCATCCTCAACGAGGAGGTTGACGACCTGATCGGTCTCTTGGACGAGGGCGATCTGGCAACCGTCCTTGGTGTTGAAGAACGGTTCTGGAAGGCGTTCAACGCCAAGAACGATGCGCTTCTTGACCTCCGGAACCGTGTTCACAACATGGACAAAAAGACCTTCGCTCTGGAGGTCGTGCCGACGCTCGAACACAAGGAAGATGCCCGGTTCATCTTCGCCATGTTTGACGGCAAGACCTTGCGGCCGCTGCTTCTGGCACACGCGCTTGCGTCGGTCTCGAAAACGGATAAATACGACCGTATGAAAGAGTGGATGGGCATGGAGTAATTCGTGTCCTTTCAGCATAACGCCCGACAAGGAGGGCACAACATATGGTTGATTGGCTATCCGACCTAATTTTCTACCTTACCGATGGTCAATCCCTACAGTCTGTCCAGTGGCACGTCTTTTTCCTTCTAACATCGTCTCTGGTGATCTGGACGTCGTTCTGGATTCTGTTCTTTATGAAATCAGACAAGACGTTGACAGCAGGTATCATCTGTGGTATACTGTTTTTCGTGTGGTCTTTCCTGATTCTTGAAGTCGAACAGCACCAGTTTTACTTGATGAACGATTGTCAAGAGACGGTCGCCTACGCACAGACGGAAGACACCGGCAGGATCAATCTTCTGATTACCGAGTGTCGCAGAAAAGATAGAGTCGGTGCCGAATTTGGAGAGTGGGACCCATACGCGGTAAGAATTTTGAGAAATCAGCACAGTAGCTATTGACAAATCTGCCGGAAGCTGTATAATTACTTCCTGTAACATGAAAGAAGTGAAGGATACATCATGCGTAAACTTGCATCGGTTCGGACTATCTCCGACATTCAACCCATCGAAGGCGCTGACGATATCGAAGTCGCTACCGTTGACGGCTGGAAAGTGGTCGTCAAGAAAGGTGAATTCGAAGTCGGTCAGGCAGCAGAAATCGACTCCTGGGTTCCTCACGAAATCGCTCCGTTTCTCACTCGCGGTAACGATGAACCGCGCGAATACAACGGTGTGAAAGGGCAACGCCTGCGCACCATCAAGTTGCGCGGCCAAGTCTCGCAAGGGCTTCTGCTCAACTACTGGGACTTCCCCGAGGTCGTTAACGCATTCCACAAGACGCGGGTGATTACTCGGGAAGAAGCTTTGGATGCAAAGACGAACGGTCCTGCGCCGTTTGACGTGACCGAAATCCTCGGCATCCAGAAGTGAGAAGCGCCGATCCCTGCACAGATGCAAGGACAGGCCAAGGGCACGTTCCCGACGAGTCTCATTCGCAAGACTGACCAAGAGCGTATTCAGAACATGTTCCGTGATATCGAAGCACGTTCCGACTCCGGTTACGAAGTCACGATGAAACTGGACGGTTCGTACTGCACCATCTTCCGTTACGAAGGTGAGCTGCGTGTCTGTTCTCGCAACATGGAGTTGAAGATCAACGAAGAAAACGCCGACAACACCTTTGTTCGTATGGCACTGAAAATCGGTGATCGGATTCCTGATGGTTACGCCTTCCAGGGCGAAATCATGGGTCCCGGCATCCAAGGCAACCGCGAAGGGTTTAAGGAGCACCGGTTCTTCCTGTTCGATGTTTTTGACATTGGCGAATACTCTTACCTGACGCCTGAGGCGCGTCGGCACCTCGCCGATGTTCTTGACATTGAGCATGTGCCGGTGATTGCTGAGATCGCACCTCGACCGGAAAGTGTTGAAGCAGCGCTGAAAAGTGTTGACAAACTGAAGTCCATGGTTCATCCTATCGCTGAAGGTGTGGTGTTCAAGTCGAATGACGACCCGAGCTTCTCCTTCAAGGTAATCAGCAACCGATTCCTACTGAAAGGCGGAGAATGAACCAGTTTATCTTTCTCGCAATGGTCGGCGTTAGCTTCATGCTTAGCGCCGGCTTCATTCTGTTTTTGGAGAGTCTGTGATGGCACACACTCGCATTATCGGTGATATTCACGGCAAGCTCTACGACTACGAGCTTCTGTTGACGAACCAAGAAAGATCGGTCCAAATCGGTGACTTTGGCATCGGTTTCGCTGGTCCTTATTGGCATGAAAAGGTCAACGATATTCACCGTGATACGCAACACCGTTTCATTCGCGGCAACCACGACAATCCGGGTATGTGTCCGGAAATGGTCGGTTGGATTCCTGATATGACCGTTGAAGGAGACGTGATGTTCATTGGTGGCGCCTGGTCGATTGACTGGGGCTCGCGCGTTGATGGCGTCAACTGGTGGTCTCAGACGGAGGAACTCAGTCCACGCGAATTGTATCGTGCAATCGAAATCTATGAGGAAGCCAAACCCCGCGTCATGATTACGCACGATTGTCCGACACTCGCAGCAACCCGCCTGTTCTTCGATACGAGACTGGCACCTTCGGGTCGCCAGATTCAAACGAGAACGGCAGCTGCGTTTCAGACGATGTTCGAAATTCACCAACCGGAAGCGTGGTATTTTGGTCACTGGCACTTCACCGTGTCAACTGAAATCGAAGGCACCAAATTTCAGTGCATCGGAGAGCTTGACTTTGTTGACGTGGACCTGTAAAGTCTGATTCGTAACAAGAAAGGTATATCATGGAACCGACACTCTACATTCTGATGCGAACCGATATCGCAGACATGAACCCGGGCAAGGCAATCGCTCAGGGCAGTCACGCGACTTCGGACTTCGAAAAATGGATTCGTGGTATCCGGGCGCAACCGGATCAATATGGAGAGCTCATCGCGGAGTATGATCGTTGGCGCGAAGATCGGTCGTTTGGCCGAGTGATCGTCCTGGAGGCGACGCTCGACCAGATGGTCACCGTTGTTCAAGAGAATTGCTTCGCCGGCATGACGGTCGATCCGACTTATCCGTATCGCAACTGGTATGGCGACCTGTTCGTTGCGGAAGAAGTGACTTGCGCGTGGTGCTTCATCTGCGACCAGACTTTGCCGAGCGACTCGCTTCGTGAACTGAAACTGCATAGGTGATATCATGAAAGTAGCACACCTCTACGTCAAAAATCTGCACGACACCGGCAAGCACTTTGAAGAAGTGCGCAATGTGGACATCGTTCACCACATGCGCAATCATATCGTGGTTGTAACTGTGAAAGGCGAAGAATACGCTTTTGCCGCTGACCGCGTTATCGAATACACCGTAACCATTGAGGAAGAATGAAATGAAACTCACCACTATCGCAACCGCACTTGCCCTAACTGTCGCTGCCTGTGTTCCCGCACACGCTGGACTGTTTGACAGTCTCGCCACTGGATCGTGGCCGACGGTCGAATCCGAAGCATATAAGGTCGAAGCGTATGGTCTCGACTTTCGTGTTTACGAATGACAATCGCAGACCAATCCGAATATGACCTGTATGGTCGCCATCGGTAACGCTGACCAGGCGCCTTACATGGGTCTCCAGTGATTTCCGACACAAGGCACTCAGGAATGAACGCCTGGCTCGAGGATAAGGTAGATAATGGTCCATACTGGTTCAGGTGGACCTTCTGCTTTCTTTTCGCTTTTGTTGTTATGAGCGGCATCTTTAGCGCTGTTACCTTTGGCGTCTTTCTACTCATATCGTTCATCATATGGGAAATAGTGCCGTTTTTGACAGACGGATACATGCTCTGGTTTTTGGTTCGTATGATCTTGGCTCTGTCTCTGATCGTGACGATTGCATTCATATTCTCTAAGGAAGGAAAAGAATTTGTCAACAACCCCTCAGGCGACTGATCCGAATTTCTACATGGCCGCCGACTACTGCGCGACGGGTGAAGGTCGAACCTTGATGTTCATGGTCACTCGCGCGTATGGAAGCGTGGACGAACCACCGAACTTGACGCGAGAGGACATAGCACGACGTCAGTTTGTTCGTCAATTCGGCAACTACATGGCGATGGGCGTCGAATTCTTCGACCGCGAGACGTTTTTGGAGAAATACGGCAACCTCATTCCTGATCTTGTCAAGAACCTGACGACCAACCAGGCAACGTCTACTGGACACAGGAAATTCACTTCAACTTCTCCTAAATATGACAAAACGCCATATGGAGAGGTTCCGTGAAAGCCGTTATCTATCTGACCCGTGTTGGTCTTGCTTTGTCTGTCTTGTTCAACGTTCTGCTAGGCGGACCTAGCAACCAGACGTTCTCCGCTCGAAACTGGGCATGGAAACGCGAAGGTAAGTGGCATATCGTTCCTGTAATAGACGGTATGTTCATACTGACGACATATGTGATACAAAAACTCTTGACACCGTTCGGCGTATGTGTTAGAGTCGAAAATGTCAAAAACCATTGTATGGAATCCTGGATTTGGTGGCACACACACGCCCAGGAGCATCCATGCGAAAACCTCATAGATAGAATGGAGATATATCATGGCAAAGAAAAAGGGCGGGAAGTCCAAAGGATCCATTTCTCAGGGTAAGCACAGCAACGTGTCCAGCGCAACCCGCCGCGCTGTTCGAGCTGCACGTTCGCCGGGCGAACGCCTTCTGAACCAGCACAAGACCTGGCTCGCAGGCAAGAATGTTCGCGTTACCATCGAAAATCCGAACAAGGAAGAAACGAACAAGCGTTTCATCAAAGTCTCGGGAGACGAATACTTTGGCAAGGGTCTGCCCGCCAAAGAGCGCAAGCCCTACATCGTCCGTGGTCTCTATGCAGGAGCGGATGAATGATCGTAATCTATGGCAGAGATAGTTGTATCTTCTGTGAGAAGGCCAAGAAGCTCTGCCAGGATTACAACCTTCGTTATGAGTATCTGGACGTAATGTCGCGTCCAGAGCTCATCGAAGAATTCAAGCAGAAATTTCCCGGCGTTCGAACCGTGCCACAAATCGTATGGGACGGTCGACATATCGGCGGCTACGCTGAGTTAGCCGCAGAAATCGAAAACACAATTGGTGTATATGGAGAAGGTCAATGCTGACGAAAGACCAAGTGAAAGACATGCTTCGCGCTGGCGAAGTGACAATCGAATTCGAAAAGGCAGACGGCACGATGCGTCCGATGCGGGCGACGTTGAAAGAGTCCTTGCTGCCTGAAGTCCCAGCAACAACCAACCGCACTCGCAAACCTAACGACGATGTTCTAGCCGTGTTTGACGTTCGAGTGAACGGCTGGCGTTCCTTCCGTTGGGATCGTCTGCGCAAGGTCGGAAGCGAGGTTCTTCCAAATGGCCTCTAAAGCGCTCGGTGGAACAGAACTGATGGCGAACCGGATCAACACGCTTGATCCGGATTTGCTTTCCAACTTTGAAATCATACACTCACGCGTCCGTGATCTAGAGGAAGGCAAGAAGCGAATTCTGGTGCTTCATGATCTACCACAAGACCCCGAGGCACAGCACCTTGCAGAAGGCGGTTGGGAAAAGTTTGACCTGTTGGTGTTCGTCTCACACTGGCAACAGCAGATGTTCAATCTCTACCTCGGCGTGCCTTACTCGGCAGGTGTGGTTCTACAGAACGCAATCGATCCGATTCCTGAGCACGAAAAACCGACCGACAAGATTCGGTTGATGTATTACTCGACTCCTCACCGTGGTCTGGACATTCTGTATGCAGCGTTTCGGCAACTGGCACGCGAACATGACAACATCGAGCTGAACGTCTTTTCGTCATTCGAGTTGTATGGTTGGCCCGAGAACGATAAACCGTTTCTGGAGTTGTTCGACAAGTTGCGTGAACATCCTCAGATCAACTATCACAAGTCGGTGTCGAACGAACGCATCCGCGAAGAAATCCAGAGGTCGCATATCTTTGCCTATCCTTCCGTATGGCAAGAGACTTCATGTCTGTGTCTGATCGAAGCTATGTCGGGCGGTCTATACAGCGTTCACTCCTCGCTTGCTGCGTTGCCTGAGACAAGCATGGGTATGACTGCGATGTATGGTTACATCGAAGATCGTCAGGTTCACGCTGAGCGATTCTATATCAATCTCAAGCAGGCTATCACATATTTCGAAAAAGGCAACCTTCGATCCAAGATCAAGATGAAGCTCCGTAACGACAAGATCAACGCGGACTATCGATACTCTTGGCAGTCTCGCGCTCAGCAATGGGAAGGTTTGCTGAAAAATCTTGCTGCTCACGGTTGACAACGCGCTACCTAAGTGTTAGGTATGATTCGAACGAAAGAGAGAGACACAACATGTTTCAGATCAACGAATCGATCATCCTCGAAGTCTACGACGGTGAAGGCGAATACCTTGTGTCGTGTGAGCTCGCTGAGTTTGCCTATGACAACGAGATTGCGAGTGACGGCGAAGAATATGCCGCAATCGTTGAAGCACTTGAATTCGCGGGTTACTACGAAGGTGGCGGCGGTGCTGCCGCTTCGTATGTCCTGATCGTCAGCGCGTGAGGTAAAAATGACACGAGCCGCAACCAAATCGAAGAAAATCGCAGAGCGGGCCGTTCCCAAACGGTCCGCTCGAACCATGGAAGAAAAGCATATCGGTCTCGAAACGACCAACTGGTCTGAAGTCGCTGACTTCGAAACCGCGTTTCGTGACACTCTCCGTCACTACGGTTACTTCTACGACACGAAAGACTATCAGAAGTGGGTGAAAGATTGGTTCAAAAAGAACCGGTCGAAGGACTCCAAGTATCTAACGCCTCTTGAACCATGGCGTTTCTCCTCGACACTGGCGGGTATGTGCAAGATGGCCGTCAACGGTGCACAATACACCGGTCGCCGTCTGGAATGGTTCAACGAGAAAATCTCTGAATTGGTCGCCTTCGGCAAGGCGAAGATCAAAGAGAAGAAAGAGGACAAGACCACCACGACTGTCGCCCGCAAGTCGCCGGCAGAGCTTGTCAAAGAAAAGACCTCAGACTTCATCGCTGAGACAGAAGGCGTTCTGGACGACTGGGAGAACGCACCAGAAGATTACTCGGTGTTCGCAGAGCTTCAGAAGATCGACGCCGCCTATGTGACGGCGAAGGCGGTTGCTGACTACTACACACCGATTCGCGACGAAATCGCTCTGCTGGTCTCCAAGAAAGACAAGGAACTACTCGAAGCATACGAGTCGATGCCGGTTCGTAATCGCAAGAAGTATTTGACCTTCCTTGAAACCATCGTCGCGGACGCCGAGAAATACATGGCGACCAAGAAAGCGGTTCGCAAGACGCGCAAGAAAAAGGCACCGTCCGTCGGCGCTCAGGTCGCGAAGGTTCAATACCTGAAAGACAGCGCGGAATACAAGATCGCGTCGGTCGACCCGACGACCATCGTTGGCGCCACCGAGGTCTGGTTGTTCAACGTCAAGTATCGAACCATGAGTCGTCTGGTCACTTCGTCCAAGACTGGGTTCACCGTCAAGGGCACGACGATCCAAGACGTTGATCTTGAAGCCTCGGGTAAGAAAAAACTCCGCAAGCCGGACGAATTCTTCGCTGAGACAGCCAAGACCACCAAGGCGAAGATCAAAAAGACCTATGACGCCATCCGCACAAAAGAAGCGGCAACCACCGGTCGCATCAACTCTGACACCATCATCTACAAGGTCTACTAACGTAGGCCTTGTTACAATTGTGTTGTTTTAGACTGGAAAGAGTGAACGCCTGTCCGCAGTCTGGGCAGGTGTGGTTCTTTTTATAGGGACCTCTCTTTTTCCCTATTCTTTTCGCTATCGTCTCGGGAGATTGCTTTCCCCAACCAGGAACCTTTTTCTTGTTTTCTTGTTTGGTCTTGTTGATCTTCGCGATAACTTCTGGATCGGCATTGACCGCGAAGGTGCCGTTTTTTCTCCGTGTCGCGACCATCTTTTTGGCATTGTTGACGCCAAGATTGCCTTTTATGATCTTGGTCTGTTTTACTTTTTCTTTGGATGCTGTGTAACCACCTTGCCCTTGTTCTCCACACAGGTTGGCAAACTCTTTTGATTCAACAACATTCCACAGGCGAGAAAAGAATAGACCTTTCTCGCGGATATCGTTTTCTTCCTTGGTTGCCAACAGAATATTGGTTGTTATATCATCACCGTGTTTTTCTAGGTGTCTGCGCCAGACGATTCCCGAACCACGATACTTGTGTGGGTCTTGAACCGTCTTGCCAAGATACTTCAAGCCGGTCTTGTTGTGTGTTTTCAGATAAAGATAAATAGTCTTGCTGGACATTTAGGCCTCCCTCAGGTTGTCTAGAGTTAGTGGGCGCGCCAACGCCGCGACTAACGATTCTATTTATGCCTTGCCATACCTTGATCGATACTATATAATAGTAAGAAATAGATAGAAGGAGAATCAGATTGATACTTGTGGATTTGAATCAGGTAATGATTGCGACCATGATGGTCCAATTAGGATCGCACACTAACGCGGAAGTTGACGAGAATATTTTAAGACACATGGTCTTGAACAGTCTCCGTTCGTACCGTAAGAAATTCAAAGACGAATATGGCGAGCTCATCATCTGTTCCGACGACAAGAATTACTGGCGCCGCTCTCGGTTTCCCTACTACAAGGCAGCACGAAAGAAGTCGCGCGAGAAGTCGGAACTCGACTGGTCGGCCATCTTCAACGCACTCGGTCATATCAAGGCAGAACTGAAAGAATTCTTTCCGTATCGCGTCCTGCAAATCGAGACTGCCGAGGCAGACGACATTATTGGCACACTTGTTCACAAGTATGGCACACCGTTGAACACGGGCGAACCGATTCTGATCCTGTCCGGAGACAAAGACTACATTCAACTTCACACCTACGCGAACGTCAAGCAGTATGACCCGACGCGCAAGAAGTGGATTCGCCGCGACGACCCCGAGGAATATCTCCGCGAGCATATTATTCGTGGCGACGCCGGCGACGGCATTCCTAACATTCTTTCTCCCGACACCGCCTTTGTTCTGGGCGTCCGTCAGAAGCCCATCACCAAGAAACGACTCGAAGGATGGCAAGACCTAAATAACATCGACGGCGAGGCGAAGCGCAACTACCTTCGCAACAAGTCGTTGATTGATCTTGGTGAGATTCCGCAAGATATTCAAGATCAAGTAATGGAAGCGTATGAAGAACAGGCCGGCAAAGACCGCAGCAAACTGTTCAACTACTTCGTGGCGCACCGACTGAAACATCTAATGGAAGTGATTGGAGAATTTTGAATGGCTACCACACTATCGCTGGCGGAGATTGTCAACACCGCCTGCAAACTGAAAACGAAAGAGGAAAAGGTTGCGTGGCTACGCAAGCACAACTCGCTGCCTCTACGCAACATCCTGAAACTCATGTATGACCGCAACATGAAGCTTCTGCTTCCGAATGTCGCGCCGCCATACAAACCTTCTGACTTGCCAGACTCACATGGTATGTTGTATCGTGAGACTCGAAAGCTGAAGCACTTTGTTGAAGGCTTCTCGGGCAACATTACCCAGATGAAACGCGAACAACTGTTCATCCAGATGCTTGAGACGGTCGACCGCGAAGATGCGGAACTGCTTATCAAGATGATCGCACAGAAACCGCTGAAAGGTCTGACAGCGGAGACTATCAACGAAGCCTTCCAGACTGAATTGGTGCCTGTGAAGGCAACCAAGACCAAAGAAACCACCAAAGAGTAAGGGAAATGTCCAAGAAATTCCGAGACTGGCGGGAAGATTACGAAGTCGAAGAAGTCAAATTCAAGAAGCGAGACGGCAAGCGTTACGACAAAAAGAAAGACAAGATTCGTAACGCTCGCAAGAACAAGCGGAAATTGAAGAATGCTTGGCTGAACACCTAACAGAAAGTGACTAGATTATGAACCTACATGACAAACTGATACTCACCGACGCCGACGGCGTGCTTCTTGCTTGGGAACACGCGTTTGATGAATGGGCCCACAAAAAGGGCTACAAGAAAGAACGTGAGGACGTTTACGGTATGGACGAGTGTTACGGTATCTCGCCCGATGAAGGTCAATACTTGATCGACCGTTTCAACCAGTCCGCATGGATCGGTTGGTTGTCACCGCACCGCGATGCGCTCAAGTATGTGAAACTATTGCACGAAGAACATGGTTTTGTGTTCCGTGTTATCACATCTTTCGAAAAGGACATGTATTCGGTCCGTCTGCGAGAAATGAACCTACATCGTCTCTTTGGTCAGAACGTGTTCGAATCCATCCATTGCATCGGTGAAGATGACAAAGAACATTATCTTGAACCATACCGCGATACAGGTTGTATCTGGTTGGAGGACAAACCGTCCAACGCTGTGAAAGGCGCAGAACGTGGCTTGAACACCTTCCTGTTTCGCCATCCCTACAACGAGAATTTCTATCACCCTGACATTCAAAAGGTGACGACTTGGAGGGAACTCTACAGTCACATTGCCTAAATAGTCCAGTGAAGAACGAAGTGAAGGCGGCCTTCGGGTCGCCTTTTTTCTTAGGAGGTAACATGCCACTATATGACTTTATGAATGAAGAAACCGGTGAGATTGAGTCTCACCAAATCAAGATCGCAGAGTATGATGAATTCTGCGAACAAAACCCCCATCTCAAAAGAAGATTGTCGGCGCCGGGTTACGCGGATGCCGCGCGGCTAGGTGTGACCAAAACACCCGAGAGTTTCAACCAATTGGTGAAGAACATCAAAAAGAGGTATAAGCACTCGACAATCGAAACCAGATAAGGATCATCAAATGGTCGCTAGACAACAAAAAAGACTAACCAAGAGAGAAAAGCGCCGTCTAAAGCAAGAGGGAATCCTATCAGACGATAATCGACTTACAAGTAGGTTCAATATCGCCAAGTATATTCAACCCATGACACGAAATCAAGAAATCGCATTCGAGTCCTGGGACGAAGGTTATCACTTGATGCTACATGGCATTGCCGGCACAGGCAAAACATTCCTCGCACTCTATTTTGCACTACGCGAGGCAATGAAACATTCGACTCCATACGAAAAAGTCTATATTGTTCGATCTACAGTATCAACCCGCGACCAAGGTTTCCTACCTGGTTCACAGAAACAAAAAGAAGCGGTCTACGAAGAAGTCTACCGCGAAGTCGCACAAGAACTATTTGAGAGGGGCGACGCTTACGACATTCTCAAGCAGAAGAACCTTGTGGAGTTTCGTTCTACATCTTTCCTGAGAGGCGTCACGTTCAAGAAATGCATCGTGGTCGTGGACGAAGTCCAGAACATGACAGACGGCGAACTACACACCGTCATGACCCGTATCGGTGAGAACGCGCGAATCATCTTTGCGGGCGACGTGAAGCAAGACGACCTCACAAGCGAACGCAAGAAAGAATACTCCGGTCTAAGGGACTTCATGCGTATCATCCAACAGATGCGAGAATTTGACTTCGTGGAGTTTACGGCGGACGATATCGTTCGAAGCGCACTGGTCAAGTCATACATCCTTGCCCGCGACCGCCTGGGTCTATAAATATGTGGTACCTAGGAGAGATAGTAACGGATTTGGACGGTTCTTTAGCCGTCCAGATTCGAGCAGATCACCTCAAGCAAATGGGTTGGGACGAACAAACCCTGCTTGAATGGATGATAGAGGAAGAAACGAATGAGAGAGAATCAAAAACGTCTGAGGGTCGTTGAAATAGACGGAAAAAGAAAGACGTTAAGCGTCACCGAAGAAGAACTTCAAAATTTTATGAACGAAAACAATAACGCTGTTCTGATAAGGTAATGCCAGTTGTCAATACTTCAATCACGTTTACCAACATTGCCAGCGCTGAAGGCGCTGACCAATATTTTGTCGCAAATACTGGACTACCGCCTGTCTATCAAGGGCAAGAGTGGCGAATTAACGTTGACTTTATCGCTGAAGCTGAAGAAGGAGAGGTTGACACCTTCAGCGTTGTTGGTGTATCATATTCTGGAAACTCTGCTTTTGCTGATTCTACCTCGACTGATTCGGTCAGTTTGACACCTGGTATCGATCCTTTCGATAGCACGTTTACATTTATCGACTTTGTGAATGGTCAATATACGACATACGAGAAAGAGGTGGACGAAGCGCGAGCAGACGGTTTTTCCGCGTTGACGCGATGGGACCCACCGCCGCAATCTGTTCTGAACTTCACACACACTTTCGACGTGACGGTTCGAAACAACACGACAATGGCGAACACGGTTCTACAGGTTGTTGAAACGAGTAACATCTATTTCGAGTATCCGCCTTACACACAATTGGTCGTTGATCTAGTGTCAGAAGGAGCATTCTAATGCCAGCAGCATCATACGACGGTCACCAATCGACCACGGGACACCCTTGTGATCCCGTCACCGGTGTTATTGCGGCCAGTCAGACCAAGGTGTTCATCGAAGGCATTCTAGGTCTGGTTCAAGGCGATCCGACCGCGCCGCACACCATTCTATCGGGCGACTCTTGTGTGCCACACTCCGCACAGATCAACGCCGGATCATCCAAGGTTTTCTATCAGGGCATTTCCGCAGCGCGCATTGGCGACTCATGCGATGGTGGTGCCATGATCCAAGGATCGTCAAAGGTCTTTGAAGGAGGATAAATGTTTCGTCATGTGAATATGAAGGCGCTGCCTGAGTTGGTCGAAGAAACTCTATCGACTGGCAGAACCTATGTGACACCCGGAGGCAACAAGTATCCTTCTATCACGACTGTCCTCAAGGTTCGATCCGAAGAAGGCATACGCGCATGGCGCGAGCGCGTGGGTGAGGAAGAAGCCAAACGCGTTATGAGACAGGCATCTATTCGAGGCACCGCGGTTCACGAACTCGCAGAACGATACCTGAACAACGACCCAGACTGGAAGAAAGGCGCCATGCCGATCAATCTGCATACGTTTATGCAGCTGAAACCAATCCTTGACAATCGCGTGGACAACATCTGGGCACAAGAGGTGCCACTATACAGTGATCGTTTCCGCATCGCAGGTCGTGTTGACCTTATCGCAGAAATGGACGGCGAACTCACGGTCATTGACTTCAAGACAGCGCGCAAAACGAAGAAGTCGGAGTGGATCGACAACTACCGACTACAGGCATCTTTCTACGCTGCCGCGTTCTATGAGAGAACACAGACCCCCATCCGAAAATTTGCCATCCTTATCTCACCCGACGGCGGCGATCCTCAGGTTTTTACCGGCAGCACACATGAACATCTGCCCGAACTTCTCAAGGTAAGAAAAGAGTATGCCGCCAAATTTGGCGCTTGACACCTGATTCCACATGACTATATTATGACAAGAAAGGATAGAGTATGTCGTATAGCAAACGCACCTGTGTTGACTGTGGTTTTCGTAATATTCAACCGAAAATGATACAGGTTGAACGTCCTGTGAAAACAGGCAAGTCCCAAGGCAGCAACCTGGATTGGAGCCTTTTTCGGGCACAGAGCTTCACAACGCGCAATCGGCCGCCATATCTTCAATTCTTCGAAACGCAACTACTATCGTTTCAAAAAAGTCTGGCTCTGTTCGGACTGTGCAAATTCAAAATGAGGCAAACAATGTTCGTAGCGAAACCTAACCTGAATGACAACCGAGGCATGAAACAGTTTCCGACCAAGAAGGAAGCCGTGGAGTATCTCGAAAAATACACCGGCTTTGAAATGTCGTGGGAACGCAACAAGAAAACCGGCGAGATTACCTATGACTGGGAACTGATCGGAAAGCTGTATCCGGCATGAGATTGTCAGATTTGGAAAGCACGATGCCCGGTCACACCGGCGACCGGGCATCGAGTCTGAGACGATTGAAGTCAAATATCGAAGAACGGTATCCGAACATCACTGTCCGTGATATCTCTTATCACGACCTCGAATGTTACTGGCTTCGTGCTGAGTGTAAAGGTATGTCCTTCAACATCACACACGAATTGTTTGAAGATGGCATACTGGAAAGTGTTTTTGGAAATGACAATCACAGCGTTTCGTGACGAATACCGTTTTCTGTCAAACTTCTGGCCTGCGCCCGTGGAGGGTCCGGGCCAGATCGTTTTTCCGACGGTAGAACACGCGTATGTTGCGTGGAAAACAGACAACCCGGTTCTGTGGAAAGAAATCGCGACCATCGAACACCCTGGTCGCGCCAAACGTCTTGGTCGCATTGCCGCGGCAATGCGACCAGACTGGGACAAGATCAAGTTGCCGATCATGCGCAATTTGATCTGGCAGAAATTTCAAGACCCCGAGTTGTTTCGTATGTTGCAAGAGACGAAGCCACATGAAATTATCGAAGGTAACACATGGGGCGACACGTTCTGGGGCCAATGCCCGATTGGCACAGGTCATAACCACCTCGGAAAAATTCTCATGGAAGTGCGAGACAACCCCTTGCTTTCTCCGTAGAATCATCTATATTTAAGGTGTAACAGTGAGAAAGAGGTGCCCGATGGGTTATCGCGTTGACAATCTGACTGCTGCCGACCGCCGCGTAAACGAGCGTCTGACGATTATCGCCGCTCGGGCGGTGACGTTGCCGCGTTCAAGGCGCGGTTCATGGCGGGCGACAAAGAAGCCATCCAGCGTATGGTCGAAGTGATCGAGCGCTACGGCGCGGCGATTGAAGCCGAAGAAAACGCTTGACTTCGCTTGCGAATCGCCTATACTGATACTGTGAGAAACAAGAAAGGTTACATCATGAACGTCCAAGCAGCACACGAAGCCGCCCTTGAAGCCGCAAAAGCCGCAGGCGACGCCTGGCTGGCAAAATACGGCGACCGCGATGCCTGCGGCTTCGCGTGGGTCAACTTCTACGTTGGCGGTCGCACGAAAGCCGGTCGCGAACTGAAAAAGATCGAAGGTGTCCGTCGGTCGTGGGAAGGCGGCCTCCAGCTCTGGAACCCGGCGACGAAGGTCGGCATCTACGTCCAGAGTGTCGGCGCGCTCGAAGCGGCCGCTCAGGGTTACGCCGCGAAATTCCGGGAACTGACCGGCATCAAAGAGGTCTACGCGGGTTCGCGGTTGGACTAAGGAGAGAGAAAATGTTGGACGAAAAAACGAAACAACTGGTCACCTGTATGGCTGCGATCTGTGGTCCTATCTTTTCGACAAATCCCGTTGCGTGGTATGAGCTTGAAAAAGCAGGCATCACCCGAGAATCCATGAAAGAACAGGTCGACCGCGGTGAGTGGCGCGGTCCGGCACCTGTCTTTGAAAATGCGCCGGACCGCGACAGCGATATCTGGAAATACATGGTCGATAACGCTTGACATTCTCAGAGAATCACTTATATTGAGAGTGTAACAGAAAGAGAGGTCACTATGGCTTACATGTCGCAAGAGAAAAAGAAGCAACTCGCCCCGGGCATCAAGGCCGTTCTGAAAGAATACGGCATGAAAGGTTCGATTGCGGTTGACAACTATTCGTCTCTTGTCGTCAATCTGCGCGAAGGTCCGATTGACTTCGGCGGCGACCGCATCCAGGTCAACCCTTACTGGGTGCGTGAGCACTATGAAGGCAAGGCTCGCGACTTTCTGACCAAGCTGGTCAAGGCGATGAACGTCGGCAACCATGACAACTCCGATATCATGACCGACTACTTCGACGTTGGTTGGTACATCGATATCAACGTTGGTCGGTGGGACAAGCCCTACAAGGTGACCGCATAATGAACGAAGAAGTCCTTCGAATCCTGAAACAGAAATCGCCGGCGGAAGCTCTCCGCCGGATCGACCAGGCGATTGCAGAGACGCAACGCCTCATTGACAAGGAATCTCGGTATTCGCCGGAATTCCGAAACATCAAACTGTTGGCCGACTACGGCGACCATCTGGCAAAACTTCAACTTTACCGAGTGGAGATTCAATCATGTTGACCATTCTTTCCTGGATGATTTTCATCCCAACTGGCGTCTGGTCGGTGATTTGCGCGTGGGTTATTTTCGATGCTTGGGTCACAGACAAACCTTTCATCTTTGCAGGATGGACCGACTTCAAAGGCGTCATTCTGCCGATGATCGCATTTTTTCTGAGTGGAACCCTATCTTTTCGGCTTGTAATCCTCCACGAATCACTTATATTAGACTCGTAAGACGAAACGAGAGAGGCAACGACATGAACACTGCTCAGATCATCCTGTCCCAGATCAAAGCACTCGACAAGTGGGCCATGGGCGCCTGGGCGCGAAAGACCTTGTGAACATGGGTGACGGTCTGAAATTCAAGACCGGCGGCATGGTTCGGTGGAAAGGTTATGTCTACGTCAAGTATGACGAAGGTCGCGACCTCTACAACATCGACTTCTTTCGGCTTCGGAAGCTCGAAATCAAGATGGACAAGCAGGTCGAAGGTGTCTATGCCGAAGACCTGGTGCGGATCATCGACGAACAGGTGGGTTGATGAAAAAGAAAATCTGGATCGTTGTCATGATTGACCACTACGGTGGCGACATGCTGGACTGTTGGTGCACCTTCAACAACTACGATGGTTTGAAGGTGTTTCACAACGAAAAGGACGCGCAAGACTTCGCAAACACATACGAGAAAAACCACTATGCAGCTTCGGCTCGAATCGAACAGGTGGAACTATGATCTGGCGTCGGTGGAAATATCGTGTCCGAGATTGTAAGACCCGCATGGTCGGACACTATGAGACCTTGGAAGAGGTCGTGGAACTTTTTGGACCTGATCCCTGGTTGATCGGTCTGCTCGAAGTCGGTTGTTCTGTCTCGGATGGTCAACGCTACAAAATCGACGTTCGCGGCGCCTACTGCGACAACACATGGGAAATCTGATATGACGTATGACGTGAGAGGTTCAATCTGGTTCGGCAATATCGGAATCGTCCGGGTCTATCCTGAATACGGTGAACCTAAATATTACATCGGCGCGGGCCAGGGTCTTGACCGGTAAGCCGATGAACAACACATTGCCGCATGGGGACAGAAAGTCCATTATGAGATTGTGGCTGCGTTTCTCCAAGGAGACGGATGATGCTTCGAAGGTTGATTGGATGGTTTCGACCGCCGGCTCCACAACCCAAATACAACGTTTACGCTCGGAGCAATCTGGTCGCCCAGACTTACACCAAGGCAGAGGCTTTGGAGTGGTTGGACGGTGTTTTTAACGAGCTCGAAGCGCAAGATCACCGCGGACGTTCTGGGTTCGGCGGCACCTACAACCTGAAACGAGACGCACGCCGCAAAGCCTTTCTGAACCAGTGCCGTATCGAAAGGATCAAAGATGCTCACCAACGAATTTGAATTCGACAACACGACCACCACCGTCATGAATGATGAAGGATCGGTTCCTGATGTAAAGGTTATCATCAACGACGATGGTGTTTACATTGAACAATTCCTGAACGAAAACATCGACGTGGCGACAACAATTTTCTTGACACACGAAATGTTTCGCGATATGATTCTGGCGACACAACTGCCTGAGGGTTCATATACTGTCCGATGAATATCACAATCCTTTAAGATAAGATTTCATCGTGGAGTAATTTACTCCTTGTGATTCCGCGAATTCACGGCGTTCCATATTGCTCTGTAAAAAGAGTTTACGGTATTTCGCTCTTTTTTCTTCTTTTTCTCGCGATCTTTTTTCGTCGTACCATTTTCTAGATTCAACGATTTTTTCCATATGTTCTTTGGATTTTTTGACGCCTATAAGCCCTTTGTTCCCTTTGGCATTAGTATTGCCCATTAGTTTTTGTCTATGTGAATCCGATTTCGGTTTTCTCATTTTCATTTTTGTTTCTTCTGACCTTTTTTTACCTTTTAGAGCGTGAGACCTAGCTAATCTAGAACACTCATACAGTTTTGAACCCATAACTCTTTTTTGATATGGGTTGTTGACGCCCATCATCGCAAACGCATGGCATATTTTAGGATTGTCCGGATAACACTTCCAGAGAAAATAATGAGCCAAATAATGGGCCCGGGGCGGCATTGAAACGAGATTTTCCTTTTCGTCACCGCCACCAAGACATTTTGGTAATATGTGGTGCACTTCTACATATCCTTCTGCGATCCAGTTTTTATAGAAGTCCATCAATTTTTCGTATCTTTTCTTGTATCTTTCCATTGCCGGTGCCTCCTTGTTGTGTTATTATTTATACAGAATCAGACTTTGATGGAGGACAAAATTAACATTTTTGTTTTATCTGAGTGTCCCGTAGAAGCGGCAAAACTCCAGTGCAATAAGCACATAACGAAAATGCCCACAGAATCGGCACAAATGCTCTGCACGGTTCACCGTATGCTTGATGGCAAGTATGAGGCGAGGCGGTCAAAGTCCGGTCGCAAACTAGACTATTGGGTGTTGCCCGACGAACGCGAAGAGCTGTTCTACAAGCCGGTGCATATGAATCATCCTTGCACCATCTGGACAATGCAGAACTTCTCCAACTACGAGTGGCACTATATCCATTTCATCGCTCTGTGCGAAGAATACACCTACCGTTACGGTCGTGTCCACGCCTGTCAAGAGAAATTCGAAGAACCTTTGTCCTCATACCCACTAAATATGTCGTGGGGTCCAAGGACAGATTTTCCTTTGGCGATGAAGGCGAACCCCGAATGTATGTTCGAAGGTGATCCCGTTCGGTCGTATCGCGCCTTCTATCAGACGAAACAAGAACGGTTCAAGATGGCTTGGACCAAACGTGAAGTGCCAGATTGGTTCACAATGAAGGAGACAGTATGTTAGGCGTCCAAATTTTCGCAACACTCTTGGTTGTCGGGTTACAACTCGGCATCGCCTGGATCATCACCGCAATCTCAGGTTGGGACTTCATGAACGTCCTGGTCGGCCTTATCATGTGGTCTGCCGCAGGTAACGCGGTTCGCGCCGAGCTAATCCGGAAAGGTCGTCTGTAATGGATAAGCGGAGTGATGGCACATTTCCGAGAATGAAAGGGGATTTTTATCCCACCCCGCGTGAGGCGGTGGAGCCGCTCATTCCGCATCTCCCCAAAGGCAAATTCACGTTTGCAGAACCTTGTGCAGGTGATGGTATTCTAGCCAAACACCTGTCCAAACTCACGGAGGCGCGAGCCTACGCGACCATCATGATGGATATCGATCCGAAGTCAAACTTTGTTGAACGCGGTGACGCACTCGAATTCAGATGCCCATCCGATACCGACTACATCATCACCAACCCTCCGTGGACGCGCCAACTGTTGCATCCGATGATTGATCTATTCGCATCGCAGAAACCAACCTGGCTTCTCTTTGATGCTGACTGGATGCACACTGTTCAAGCGGGTCCTTATCTAGACTATTGCCGACGAATCGTTGCGGTCGGCCGAGTGAAGTGGATACCAGATAGTCCATCGGTTGGCAAGGACAATGCTGCATGGTATCTGTTCGACAAAAACGCGGTCGGCGGCACTTTTTTCTTCGGACGTGGTTGACATACCTCGCCGCAGTCTCTATATTCAGACTGTAACAAGCGAGAGAATCACATGACTCAGACATTCGGTAGAAAAACTGTCCTCGTTCGGCTTCTCGCTAACGAGAATATCACCGTGCAGCAGGGCAACTTCGATACCGCTTCTTTCAACCCGCATACGCGGGTGCTTTCGCTTCCTTTCTGGAAAGATGTGTCGAATGACGTTTATGACCTCCTGGTTGGCCACGAGGTCTCTCACGCGTTGTTTACGCCCGCGAACAAAGAAGCAGAACGTTCTTCCAAGTATCCTTTCTCTTACCTGAACATTGTTGAAGATGTTCGGATTGAGAAGCTCATCCTTCGCAAGTATCCCGGGCTTGTCGGCAACTTCAAGCGAGGCTACAAGGAAATGGTCGAGCGCGACTTCTTCCGCCTCCAGGGACGCGACCCGAACGAGCTCGGGTTCATGGACCGTCTAAACATCTTCGCCAAGACTCGCGGTCTGATTGACATTACGTTCACCACCGAGGAGCAGGTCTGGGTTGACCGTGTGATGGTCACCGAGACCTTTGACGAGGTTGTGAAGCTGACCGAAGAAATCGCTCTGTGGCTCAAGTATCAAGAGCACAAGAAGCAGCAAGAGCA
>Ga0210043_1000994_pt1 | contig 26761 bp, 21 predicted proteins | sample CryGeymet201501t_FD_183990 | JGI IMG/M metagenome (GOLD analysis project Ga0210043, IMG submission 183990) | Groundwater microbial communities from Crystal Geyser aquifers in Utah, USA - Crystal Geyser metaG 2015-01t (SPAdes) (version 2) | ecosystem: Environmental > Aquatic > Deep subsurface >... | reverse complement strand
GCCGCCGCACTGTTGCAATTGGCGACGAAAGGCTTGGGTATTTCCGCACAGCGCACCGTCGGCCTGTTCGGCGCACTGCTCGGCATCTTCGCCGCGATCTGGCTGGTGGCGCTCGCGGATGCGGGCAATGTGCTGGTGTATGCGCTGGGCAACTGGGCGGCGCCGTTCGGCATCGTGCTGGCGGTGGATAGACTGGCCGCGATGATGGTGCTGCTCACCGCGCTGCTGTCGGGCGCGGCGCTGTTGTACGCGAGCGCCGGATTCGACGAACGCGGACGGCATTTCCATCCGCTGTTCCAGTTGCAGGTAGTCGGCTTGCAGGGCGCGTTCCTGACCGGTGACCTGTTCAACCTGTTCGTGTTCTTCGAGGTGATGTTGCTCGCCTCCTATGCGCTGCTGGCACACGGCGGCGGTCTGGCGCGCACCCGCGCGGGCATCGCCTACGTGGCGCTGAACCTGGCCGGGTCGGCCTTGTTCCTGATCGCGCTGGGCATGTTGTACGGCTCACTGGGTACGCTGAATCTGGCCGACATCGCGCTGCGTCTGCAAACATTGGAAAGCAATGTCGCGCTGGCGCGGCTCGCCTGCATGCTGCTGATCGCGGTGTTCGCGCTGAAAGCGGCACTGTTGCCGCTGTCGTTCTGGTTGCCGCACGCATACTCCGCCGCCGGGGCGCCGGTCGCCGCCTTGTTCGTCATCATGACCAAGGTCGGCATCGTCAGCATCCTGCGCGTGCAGGCCATCGCACTTGCACCGGCAACCGTCACCGCCGATCTGCTGGACGGCTGGCTGTTGCCGCTGGCGTTGGCGACCGTCGTCTTTGCCTCACTGGGCGCGCTGGCCGCGCCGCGTCTGCGCGACCTGACGGCCTGGCTGGTGCTGGCCTCCGCCGGCACGCTGCTGATCGCACCCGTCTTCCCGCAGGGGGATGTCAGCGCCTCCGCACTGTATTACCTGGTGCAATCCACCTTCGTCGCGGCCGCGCTGTTCCTTATTGCAGAGTTGGTCGCCGTGCGGCGCGGAGATGTCGCCGATGCCTTCCAGCCCGGCCCGCGCCTGCACACCCCCTGGCTGGGATTGGCCTTCCTGCTGGCCGCTGCCTCAGCGGTCGGCCTGCCACCGTTCGCCGGGTTCCTTGGCAAGCTGATGTTGCTGAGCGCGCTGCGCGACAGCGGCAGCGCCATAGCGATCTGGTCGGTGCTGCTCTTTGCCGGTTTGCTGCTGATGCTTGCGCTGGCAAAGGGCGGCGGGCGCCTGTTCTGGGAACGCAGTCCCAGCCATCCGCACGGCAGCCCTTATACCTTCGGCTGGCGCCGCAACCTCGCCGTCGCGCTGCTGGTGTCGCCCGCCCTGCTGCTCGCCCTGTTCGCGCGTCCGGTCTCGGACTATGCCGCGCGCGCCGCCACCCAGTTGCACGATCCGCAGGCGTATATCAGTGCCGTACTCGGCACGCATGACATCACACGGGAGACCCGACCATGATGCGCCGTCTGCTGCCGCGCCCCGGATTGTCGGTCGCCCTGTTCCTGCTGTGGGCGGTGCTGACCAATGCCGCTTCGTTCGCCACCCTGCTGCTCGGGGCGCTGCTTGCACTGCTGCTTCCGTTCATCGTGTCGCCGTTCTGGCCTGATGCTTTGCGCGTTTCACGTCCCGGCGTGGCCGTCAAGTTTGCAGCGCGCATCGTCTGGGATATGTTGCTCGCCAACTGGGCGGTGGCGCGGCGCGTGGTCGGGCCGGTGGCCGAACTGCATCCGGCCTTCGTCGAAGTGCCGCTCGATCTGCGCGATCCGTTCGCCGCCACGGTGCTGGCCAGCATCGTGTCGCTGACACCGGGCACGGTGTCTATCGATGTAGACCGTGAACGCTGGGTGCTGCAGCTGCACGCGCTGGACGCGCCCGACCCGGAGATGCTGGTGCGACAGATCAAACAGCACTACGAACAACCGATAAAGGAGATATTCAGATGTTGAGTTTCGCCATCGAGACCGGCTTCGTGTTGATTGGCCTCGCCATGCTGCTCAACCTGTGGCGGCTGCTGCGCGGGCCGGACATCACCGACCGCATCCTCGCGCTCGACACGCTCAACATCAACGCCATCGCGCTGCTGGTGCTGTATGGCATCCGCGAGGCGAGCAGCGCCTACTTCGAGGGCGCACTGATCCTGGCCGCGATGGGCTTCGTCGCTACAATCGCCCTGTGCAAATATCTGCTGCGCGGAGACATCATCGAATGAAAAATTATGATCGTGCGCAACGCGCACACAAAGGCGACTTTCCGCTCTCCCCTGTGCGACGCCTCGACCAGACACAAACGGGCGGCGGGGTTAGGCGAGCACTGTTTGAGCACGTGGCCGCGCAGCGGATCGTGCGAGTTGCGCAGCCCCGCACGTTTGCGTCTGATCGGGGGAACCGCGAAGCGGCGGCAAACCGGGGTCGCCTTTTCTTTGGTTACTTTATTTTGGCAAAGCAAAAGAAAGTAACTTGCTGCCGGGCAATCCCCGGTGGTTTTCGATGGGTATCGCTACGCTCAACCCATCCTACGCTTGCTGTGGCAAATGATTTTTGTCTTGATTTGGTACTTTCAAAATGAACCCAACCGTCGAATTCCTTGTCGCATCACTGATCCTGCTCGGTGCCGTATTCGCGCTGCTCGGTTCCGTCGGGCTGGCGCGCTTGCCGGATTTCTTCACCCGGTTGCACGGTCCGACCAAGGCCACCACGCTGGGCGTGGGCGCGACGGTGCTGGCCTCCGCCGTGTATTTCACCGCCACCCAACCCGGTCTCAGCCTGCACGAGATCGCGGTGATGGTGTTCCTGTTCATCACCGCGCCGGTTTCCGCGCACTTGCTGGCCAAGGCGGCGCTGCATCGGCATAGCAGCGAAACGCATAATGCCGCCAGCACTACGGGAAAGAGAATCAAATGACCGAGCCCCAACAATTCCTGATCTACCAAAGCGAAGACGGCTCCACCCGCATCGACGTGATGCTGGAGGCGGAAACACTTTGGCTGAACCAGAAGCAGTTGACCGAGTTGTTCGGCAAGGCCAAGGGCACCATCAGCGAGCACATCAAGCACATCTATGAAGATGGCGAGCTGACTCCTGAGGCAACTGTTCGGTTATTCCGAACAGTTCAATCCGAGGGCGGTCGTGACGTGACACGCGAGGTTGAACACTACAATCTGGACATGGTGCTGGCCTTGGGCTTCCGGGTTCGCAGCCCGGTGGGCGTGCGCTTCCGCCAGTGGGCCAACGACAAGCTGAAGGAATATATCGTCAAGGGTTTTGTGCTGGACGACGCGCGCTTGAAGAATCCCGGCAAGGGGCGGGATTACTTCGACGAACTGACCCGCCGCCTGCAAGACATCCGCACCAGCGAACGGCGCTTTTACCAGAAGATCACCGACATCTACGCCACCAGCGTGGATTACGACGCCGGCCATGCGCTCACCCAGACGTTCTTCGCCACGGTGCAGAACAAGGTGCATTACGCCATCCACGGCCAGACTGCCGCCGAGCTGATCGCCACCCGTGCCGATAGCAGCCAGCCGAACATGGGGCTGACGACTTGGGAGGGCGCGCGCATCCGCAAGGCCGATGTGAGCATCGCCAAGAATTATCTGAACGAGGAAGAGTTGCGCGCCCTCAATAACCTGGCCGAGCAGTATTTGATCTTTGCCGAAGGCCAGGCGACGCGGCGGATTGCCATGACCATGCAGGACTGGATCGACAAACTGGAAGGTTTTTTGACACTGAACGACCGCGATATCCTGCACGGCGCGGGCAGGGTGTCTGCCGAATTGGCCAAGTCTCATGCGGAGCAGGAATTCGACAAGTTTCGGGTATTGGATGACCTGCACTTCGAATCCGACTTCGATCGCATGGTGAAGCAGCTGCCAGACAAATCGCCTCCATGACAACTACAGGTGCGCACCGAGTCAAGTTACGCTCCCCGTGTTGCAGACGCACGCTAGAGAGGAAAAAAGCATGATCCAGCAATCCTGGCACCAACTTGCGGCGGACGATGCGCTTGCCGCACAGAAAACAACGCCCGACGGGCTGACCACCGAAGAGGCCGCACGACGTCTGGCCGAGCACGGCCCCAACCGTCTGATGCCTTCCGCAAAACGCGGGCCGCTGCTGCGTTTCCTGCTGCAATTCCACAATGTGCTGATCTATGTGCTGCTGGCGGCGGCGGGTGTCACCGCGCTGCTCGCGCACTGGGTGGACACGGCGGTGATCGTCGGCGTGGTGGTGATCAATGCCTTCATCGGTTTCATCCAGGAAGGCAAGGCGGAACAGGCGATGGAGGCGATCCGGCGCATGCTGTCGCCCGAGGCTACCGTGCTGCGCGAAGGCAAACGGGAGGTCGTTGCGGCGGAGACGCTGGTGCCGGGCGATATCGTGCTGCTGCAATCCGGCGACAAGGTGCCGGCCGACCTGCGTCTGCTGAAGACCAAGAACCTGCGCATCGAAGAAGCCGCACTGACCGGCGAATCGACCGCCGTGGAAAAGAATACCGATGCAGTGGATGCGACAGCCGTGCTTGGCGACCGCTATTGCATGGCGTATTCCAGCACGCTGGTGGTGTACGGCCAGGGCACGGGCGTGGTGGTGGCGACCGCCGACGCCACCGAGATCGGGCGCATCAGCGCGATGCTGCAGGAGGTGCAAACATTGACCACGCCGCTGCTGCGGCAGATGGAAGTATTCGGGCGCTGGCTGACCGTTGCCATCATGGCGCTGGCTGCGCTCACCTTTTTGTTCGGCTGGCTGGTGCATCAGTTCGGCCTCGGCGACATGTTCCTCGCCGCGGTGAGCATGGCGGTGGCGGCGATCCCGGAAGGACTGCCCGCGGTGCTCACCATCACGCTCGCGCTCGGCGTGCAGCGCATGGCCGGACGCAACGCCATCGTGCGCCGCCTGCCGGCAGTGGAGGCGCTGGGATCGGTGACCACCATCTGCACCGACAAGACCGGCACGCTGACCAAAAACGAGATGACAGTGCAGCGCGTGATCACCGCCGCGCAGGTGTTCGAAGTCAGCGGGAGCGGCTATGCGCCGCACGGCGGCTTCGCCATCGGCGGTCAGGAAGTGAATCTCTCCGAGCATACCTGCACGCAGGATCTGTTCCGTGCCGGCCTGCTTTGCAACGACGCTGCACTGAAGGAAAGCGACGGGCACTGGCACATCGCCGGCGACCCGACCGAAGGGGCGCTGATCACGCTGGCACTGAAGGCCGGCATGGACCCTGCCCTTGAGCACGGCGAACTGCCGCGCACCGACCATATCCCGTTCGAGTCCGAACACCGTTTCATGGCAACGCTGCACCACGACCACGCCGGGCACGCCTTCATCTTTATGAAGGGCGCGGTGGAACAGGTGCTGGCGATGTGCCACCGGCAACGCGTCATCGGCGATGACGCGGCAATCGACTTGCCATACTGGCACGCGCAGATGGCGGCGACCGGCACACTCGGACAGCGCGTGCTGGCACTGGCGATGAAGGCCGTCGATCACGACCAGCACGAACTGAAGTTCGCCGACATGGAAAGCGGTTTTACGCTGCTGGGCCTGGTCGGCATCAGCGACCCGCCGCGCGAGGAAGCCATTGCCGCCGTGCGCGACTGCCGCGCGGCCGGCATCTGCGTCAAGATGATCACCGGCGACCACGCCGAAACGGCGCGCGCAATTGCCCTGCAATTGGGCATCGGCAACGGCCGCACGCTCACCGGCAGCGAGCTGGATGAAATGGACGACGAGGCGTTGCACCGCGCGGTGCGCGAGGTGGATGTGTTCGCGCGCGCCAGCCCGGAGCACAAGCTGCGGCTGGTCACCGCCTTGCAGGCCAACGGCGAGATCGTCGCGATGACCGGCGACGGCGTGAACGACGCGCCCGCGCTCAAGCGCGCCGACATCGGCGTGGCGATGGGCAGGAAAGGCACGGAAGTCGCCAAGGAAGCCGCCGAGATGGTGCTGGCAGACGATAACTTCGCCACCATCGCGCACGCGGTGCAGGAAGGCCGCACCATCTACGACAACATCAAGAAAGCCATCGTCTTCATCATGCCGACCAACGGCGGCGAGGCCGGTATCGTGGTGATCGCGATCCTGTTCGGCATGGCGCTGCCGCTCACGCCGGTGCAGATCCTGTGGGTGAACATGGTGACCGCTGTCACGCTGGCGCTGGCGCTGTCGTTCGAGCAGGCCGAGCCGGACGTGATGCAGCGCGCCCCGCGCGCGGCCGCCGAACCCATTCTGTCCGGCTTCATGATCTGGCGCATCAGCTTCGTTTCAGTGTTGCTGGCGGTGGGCGTGGTCGCGCTGTTCCTGTGGGAGATCGCGCGCGGCGACAGTCTGGAGACGGCACGCACCGTGGCGGTCAATGCGCTGGTGATGGGCGAGATCTTTTACCTGTTCAATTGCCGCTACCTGCTGGCACCGGTGCGCAACTGGCAGGACTTCAGCGGCAACCGCTATGTGCTGCTCAGCATCGCCGTGCTGGTCGTCATCCAGTTGGCCTTCACCTATGTGCCGTTCATGCAGCAGATGTTCGGCGTGGTCGCACTCGATGCGGTAGCCTGGGGGTTAATTTTGGGCTTCGGCGCGCTACTGTTCATTGCCGTGGAGATCGAGAAATTGGCGCTGCGCGGCATCAAAAAACGCAACGACCGGACAGCGGAGAAAAATTGAGCGACTGGACGACCTACGGCGGACTACTGGGCGGCATCGGCCTGTTCCTGCTTGGTATGGGGCTGATGACCGACGGGCTCAAGCTCGCGGCGGGTCACGCGCTACAGCGCATTCTCGCCAGTTCAACCAAGACCCGCTTGCGCGGCCTGGCTTCCGGCGCGCTGATCACCGCGCTGGTGCAATCGTCCAGCGCGGTGACGGTGGCGACGATCGGCTTCGTCAACGCCGGATTGCTGACGCTAAACCAGTCGCTGTGGGTGCTGTTCGGTTCCAACGTCGGCACGACGATGACCGGCTGGCTGGTGGCGCTGGTCGGACTCAAATTCAAGATCGATTTGCTCGCACTCCCGCTGATCGGCATCGGCATGGCGCTGCGTCTGTCCGGCGAGAACACCCGGCGCGGCGCGCTGGGCCTGGCCTTGGCCGGCTTCGGGGTGCTGTTCCTCGGCATCGACCTGATGAGCGCGTCGTTTTCCGGTTTTAGCAGCGACTTCTCGCTGCAAGAATTCGATGGCGTCACCGGCATCCTGCTGATGGTGCTTTCCGGAATCTTGATGACCGTGATGATGCAATCATCCAGCGCTGCGCTCACCATCGCCCTGACCGCCGCCCAGGGCGGCCTGATCTCGATCGAGGCGGGGGCGGCGGTGGTGATCGGCGCCAATGTCGGCACCACGGTCACCGCGCTGATCGCCGCCATCGGCGCCACGCCGAACGCCAAGCGCGCCGCCGGTGCGCATGTGTTGTTCAACCTGCTGACCGGCGCGGTGGCCTTGCTGCTGTTGCCCTGGCTGATCGGGTTCATCGGACTGTTGCGCGAATGGCTGGCGCTGGATGCGGCGCCCGCCGCCACGCTGGCGCTGTTCCATACCGTGTTCAACCTGCTCGGCGTGGCGCTGATGTGGCCGCTGGTCGGCCGCCTGACGCATTATCTGGGGCGGCGTTTTCGCACGGCGGAAGAAGACGAGGCGCGGCCGCAATTTCTGGATGCCAACGTGGCCGAAGTGCCGGCGCTGGCGCTGGACGCCACGCAGCGAGAAGTGCGGCGCATGGGCAGCATCGCCGCGCGCTTGTTGCGCGCGGCGATGCGCGGCGCGGACACCCGCCTGGCATGGCGCAATCAGCAAACCGTGGCCAATCTGAACCGCGCCATCGCCGATTTCATTGCGCGCCTGAACCGCTCCGGCATGGCGCCGGAAACCGCACAACGCTTGCCGGAGATTCTGCGTATCGCGCGCTATTACGAGACGCTGGCCGAGCTGGTGGGCGAGGTGACCGCAGCGCAACAGGCCGCGTCCGCCCCCATTCCGGCCGAGTGTGAAAAATTTGCCGCCCAGGCCGAAGCACTGCTCGATACCGTTGATCCGGCCAATCCTTCGCGCGATATTGCGACGATCAACCGCGCGCAGGACGAATTGGAAGATCATTACCAGCGCCTTAAATCATCGCTGCTGGCGACCGGTGCGCAAGGCGAAATGGCAGTGAACGAGATGGATGCCCGCCTGCGCAGCGCGGGCGCCATCCGGCGCGCCATGCAACAGGCGGTCAAGGCGGCTATCATGCTCGGCGGCGCAGTGCCGGACACCTCCCCTCCCCCATGAATGAACGCTTTAAACGCCTCATCCCCGATCCCGAACAAGCGCGCCGCAACCGCTGGTTGCGCTGGCTCGGTCCGGGATTATTCCGTCCGCAGTTATGGCGTTTTACTCGCCGCAGTGTGGCGCTCGGCGTAGCCCTCGGCATCTTTTTCGGTCTGCTCTTCCCGGTCGCGCAAATCCCGTTGTCCGCCGCGGCGGCCGTTGTCTTGCGCGCCAATGTCCCGACGGCCATCGCCAGCACGCTGGTTTCCAATCCCGTCACTTTCGGGCCGCTCTACTACGGTGCTTACCGCATCGGCTCGGCCCTGCTCGGCGAAGATGACACACCGCCCGATTTCGAACACGCCGGCGCGGCAATCGAGGAAAACCACAAGGGCTGGTTGGAACGGATCGCCGCGATGGGCAAGCCGCTGTTGCTGGGTCTGGTCATTCTGGCTTGCGCGCTGAGCACGCTGGCTTATCTGCTGGTCAGTTGCTTGTGGCGGCTGAAGATCACGCTGGCATGGCAGCGGCGCCGTCAGCGTCAGAAGCCCGGCAGCTAAAAACGCTCTTCAATTCTTCTCTTTTCCCTCAAGCACCGGCTTGTAATCCCAGTCCCTCACCCCCTGGATGACCTCGTCGGACGGGACGTGCAGGATCTGCAGGGCCGTTGCACCGAGGCGCAGACTCGCTTCGATGGCTTCGGGATACGCATGCGTCGCCCCGGCCGCAAGCAGCCGCGAGGTCGCTTCCAGATCGCGCGCCCGCGCGATGACCGGCACATGGGGACAGTGCGTGCGCAGGAAAGTCACAGCGCGCAACGCCATCTCGGCATGGTCGATCGTAATCACGACCAGCGCGGCGCGCTCGACATGGATGGCGGTCAGCAACTCCGGATCGGCGATGTCGCCATACACCACCATATGGCCATCGGCACGGCCTTGCGCCACCCGCTTCGGATCGGCGTCCAGCGCCACAAAGGGCACGCCGCTGGCCCGCAGCAATACCGCGATGGTGTGCCCGACGCGGCCATAACCGCCGATCACGACCAGCCGTTCCTGCGCTGCCGATAATTCCTCCGGCTTGCCGGGCGCCTCATCCTGCCGCCCACCTGCCAGCTTCGCCGCAATTGCGCGGTTGAAACGAATCAGCATCGCTCCCGCGATCATCGAGAGCAGGACGGAGGTCATCGCGACCTGCCCGGCTGCCCCGTCGATCACATCCGAGTCGAGCGCAATGGCGATCAGCGCGAGACCGAATTCGCCGCCCACCGCCAGCAATAATCCGGTGCGCCATGCCACGACCGCATCGATCCCGCTTAGGCGCATCATCGCCGCAACGATCAGCGTCTTGCTCGCCAAAATGAGCAGCGCCCCGAGCAGGGCCCAGTGCCAGATCGGCAGGATCGCGGCCGGGTCGAAACGCATGCCGATGCCGATGAAGAAAATACCCAGCAGGACATCGCGGAACGGACGGATGCTCGATTCCACCTGGTGCCGAAACTCGGTTTCCCCCAGCATCATGCCGGCGAGAAAAGCGCCGAAGGCCAGCGACAAGCCCAAACGGTGGGTGGTCCATGCCGCCAGCAGGGCGACCAGCAGCACGGCGAGTGTGAACACTTCGGCGGAGCGCCGTTCGGCCACCAGATGGAACAGCGGGCGCAGCAGCCAGCGCCCGGCAAAGAACACCAGAGCGAACGCGAATACCGCCTTGATCATGGCCCAGCCCAGCGCACCGGCGAGCGCCAACGCGCCGACCGACATGCCCAGCACCGGAATGATCACCAGGAACGGCACGGCGGTCACATCCTGAAAAACAGACAGGGCGAGTCCGAAGCGGCCAGGGTGAGTGTTCTCCTCGCCCTGCTCGGCCAATTGGCTGCCGATGAGGGTGGTGGAAGACTGGGCAAACACCGCGCCGACCACGAATGCTGCAGCGGCAGGCAGCCCGGCCAGCCACACCACCCCCGCAACGAGCGCCGTCGTGCACACCACCTGTCCGGTGCCCAAGCCAAGCACCTGATGGCGCAGAGCGTGCAGCTGGGGCAGGGAAAAATTCAGACCGATCGTGAACAGCAGGAAGACAATACCGAACTCGGCGAGCGCCCCGAACTCCGGCATATCGATCGTTGGCCCTGCCGTGTACGGCCCGAGGATCACGCCCACCAGCAGGTAGCCGAGGCCGGTCGGAATGCGCAGGCGCTGAAACGCGACCACGACTGCGACCGCCACGGCCAGCAACAGAAGGATTTGTGCGAGATGCGCCATGCAAGTGGGCCAGATTATCGGAATCGCGGGGCCGGCACCCGCTACGCGCTCAGCAGCACATCACAGCCGGCGTGATACAGCACATTCTGGGTCACGCTGCCGAGCAGCTTTTCCTCGAATGCGCCGCCGCCATGCTTGCCGATGGCGACCAGATCCGCCTGCATGCCCTGTGCCTGCTCGAACAGCACCGAGGCCGGATAACCGTACAGTGCTAGTTTGCTGAAACCGGCTGCGGCATGAATATCGCAATCCACCGCGAACGCCTCCAGCTTGAGCATGGCCTGCTCGTATTCCTTCTCGCGGTAGTGGCGGATATCTTCATCCTGCGCGCCGCCCATGCGCATGCTGGCTTCAAACGGCACGACATATGCGTGCAGCAGATGATGCTGTGCAGCGGGGAACAGATCGAGCGCAAGCCGGGCGGCGCGGGTCGCGCTGGCGGAAAAATCGGTGGCAATCAGAATCTGCCGGTACAGGCCGCGATGACCGCCGCGCACCAGCAGCACCGGAATTTTTGCCGCTTCCAGCACTTTCAGCGCGGTGCCGCCGAGCACCGTATCGCGCACCCAGTTTTCGCCGTGCTCGCCGATCACCAGCAAACCGGCCGGCTGTGCCGCCACAAATTGGCCGATCTGTTGCGAGGCACGGCCCTTGAGCAGATGCGCCGCAACCGGTACGGCGTACTCTTTGCCGATGCGCGCCGCCAATTCTTTCAGCCGCGACTGCGCCAGCTTGGCCGGACCCTCCGCATTGGCCCAGCCCGGCCAGTCATACACCGCCTTCAGGCTGGCCCACACGCTGTCGTTGAAGACGTGCAGCAGCGCCAGTTGCGCGTGCCACGCCTGTGCCAGGGCGGCGGCCTGCTCGACTGCGCGGTTCGCGTTCTCGGAAAAATCGGTGGCAACGATAATGTTCTGCGGGGTGTTCATGGGCGGACTCCAGTCGGGTTGTAATGAAAGGATTGCCGCTGTCGATTGTAACGCCGAACCGCGCACGAATTGCGGCGCGGTTATAATTCGCGCCTCTCAATCACTTTCCGGCAACGACATGAAAACTCTCATTTGCGGTTCCATGGCCTACGACACCATCATGGTGTTCAAGGACCGGTTCAAAAACCACATCCTGCCGGAGCAGATCCACATTCTGAACGTCGCCTTCCTGGTACCGGAAATGCGCCGCGAATACGGCGGTTGCGCCGGCAACATCGCCTACAACCTGCATCTGTTGGGCGGCCAGCCGCTGATCATGGCGACCGTCGGCGACGACTTCGCGCCATACTCCACGCGCCTGCAGAACCTCGGCCTGGCGCAGACCCACATTCGCCAGGTGCCGGACAGCTTCACCGGCCAGGCGTTCATCACCACCGACCTCGACGACAACCAGATCACCGCGTTCCACCCGGGCGCGATGGGACATTCGCACCTGAATAGCGTCGCCATGGCGCAGGAAGTTTCGCTCGGCATCGTGTCGCCGGACGGGCGCGAGGGCATGCTGCAACACGCGCTGGAATTCGCCGACCAGAACATTCCGTTCGTGTTCGATCCGGGCCAGGGCATGCCGATGTTTTCCGGGCCGGAACTGTTGCGCATGGTCGAGCAGGCCACTTACGTTACGGTGAACGACTACGAGGCCAAACTGCTGCAGGACAAGACCGGCAAGACGCTGAATCAGATCGCCGACCGGGTCAAGGCGCTGGTCGTCACCCTGGGCAGCGACGGCTCGCTGATTCGCGCCGGCGGCAAGGAATTCTCCATCCCCACCCCCAAACCGGCCGCCATCGTCGATCCCACCGGCTGCGGCGATGCCTACCGTGCCGGCCTGCTGTACGGCATCCAGGCCGGATGGGACTGGGAGACCACGGGACGCCTCGCCTCGCTCATGGGCGCTCTCAAAATCGCCAGCCGTGGCGGGCAGAACCACCAATACTCGCGCTTAGAACTGATGGACTTGTACCGGCAGCATTTCGGCTCGCGCATCACGTTGTAGCTATGCTGCCATTCCTAACGGGCATGGCAAAGAACCGCCCCCGATGATGAAACGGCCGGGGAAGAAGGCTTTCTGCCGTAGGAACAGCTTCAGTAGGAGCGGCTTCAGCCGCGAAATCATCCTTCGCGGCTGAAGCCGCTCCTACCCGGTTATTCCATTACGCCAACCTCGCCGGAATGACGTCGTTTGCACCAGCACCATGAAATGAACCCGCAACTCCTCGCCCCTCTGTCCACCCTCATCAGCGCCGCGACACGGCGCCGGTTCGCGGCGCGGCGTGCAACACCGGTCGGCGGTGGCGACATCAACGACAGTTATCGCCTTGAAGGACACGACGGCTTTTGCTATTTCCTCAAGCTCAACGATGCGCGTCATCGCGCACTGTTTGTAGCCGAAGCGGCGGGGCTGGAAACCATCGCCGCGACCAACACCCTGCGCGTTCCGCAACCGGTCGCGCAGGGCTGCTTTGATCAACAGTGTTTTCTGCTGCTCGAATATATGGAATTGACTCCACATGGCGATGCGAGCCGGCTCGGTGAACAGCTCGCGGCCATGCATCGCCACAGCGCAGACCATTTCGGTTTCGCGCGGGACAATTTCATCGGCAGCACACCGCAACCGAACCAATGGACGGATAACTGGATCGATTTCTGGCACGAACAGCGCCTGGGATTCCAGTTGCGCCTCGCCGCAGACAACGGCTATGGCGAGGAACTGCCAAGAGCGGGAGAGAAATTGCTGGAGAGGTTGCCGGATTTCTTCGGGGGCTACGCGCCGCAACCCTCACTCCTGCACGGCGATTTGTGGGGCGGCAATCATGGCTATCTGGCCGACGGCACACCGGTCATCTTCGATCCCGCCGCCTATTACGGCGACCGCGAATGCGACCTCGCGATGACGGAACTGTTCGGCGGCTACCCGGCGGATTTTTATGCGGCCTACCGCGCCGCGTGGCCGCTGGATGCGGGCTACGAAGTGCGCCGGGATTTGTATAACCTGTATCACATCCTCAACCATGCCAACCTGTTCGGCGGAGGTTATGCCGCGCGGGCTCACCGGATGATCACACACCTACTGGCCCAGGTTTAACCCGACGGGGTTGTTGCTCTCCGCCGCCTTGTCGGGCTGAAGCCCGACCTACAACCCCCGCTGTCCCGTCAATCCGGGGTGAAACGGTAGGTGTTCTTCCCGTTTTGCTTGGCTTGGTACATCGCTTCATCCGCACGGCGCAACAACTCCTCTGCGCCTTCCCCGTGTTGCGGATAGAGCGCGATGCCGATGCTGGCACCGACGCGGCCGGGCGTGCCGTTCAAATCAAATTCCGGAGCGAGGTTTGCGATGATTTTCTGTGCCACTGCCGCCGCATTTTCCGTGCCGGCGATATTCTCCAGCAGGAGAATGAACTCGTCGCCGCCGATGCGCGCCACCACATCCGACTGGCGCACCGTCGCCTGCAATCTGTGCGCGACGCCCTGCAACAGCAGGTCGCCCGCCTCGTGCCCCAGCGAATCGTTGATTTTCTTGAAGCCGTCCAGATCGAGAAACATCACCGCCAATTTGCTGTGGCTACGCCCGGAAAGAGCGATGGAGTGATCCAGAATCTCGGCAAAATAGGCACGGTTGGGCAAGTCGGTGAGAAAGTCATGGTGCGCCAGATGGGCGATTTTCAGTTCGGCCTGTTTGCGCTCCGTGATATCGCGCACGATGCCGATGAAATAACGCACGCCGCCCAGCTGCATCTCCGACAACGACAGCTCCATCGGAAACGCCTCGCCGTTCCGGCGCAGTGCAGGCATTTCACCGCCGCGCATACCGATCCGATCGAGCAGCGCCTGCCGTGGCATGCCTTGTGGCACATCGGCGGAGCCCTGCGCCAGATCGGGCGCCAGCAAGCCGATGTCCGCCCCCTGGATATCCTGTTGTCGGCAGCCGAATATCTTTTGCGCCGCCGGATTAAACCCCTCTATCCGCCCGGATTCGTCCAGCGTGATGATGCCGTCCATCACGTTATGGATGATGGACTGCAACTGGTTCTGGCTCTTTTCCAATTCGAGTTTGACCTGCTTCAGATTCGTGACCATTTGCCAGAACAGCTTCACCTCGGTGCCGCCGGCCACCCGTTTGTCGCCAAAGATGCGTTCCGCCGCATCGGCGACCGAGTCATCATGCGACAAGTTGTACACGATGCAGTCCGGGTATTGTTTGCAGTACCCCAGCGCCTGCGCCGCGTCGGTAAAAGTGGCGATCCCGTGTTGTTGTGCCAGATGAATCCCGGGGGCGCCGGCACTGGTATCCACGATGGCAACCACATTGACCAGACGCTCCTCCAGGAACATTTCCAGCAGGGCGGTACCGCCCCGACCGGCGCCAATGATTAAGACGGGATAACCCGATTTTCCTGCGACTGTCATTTTTTTTCTCCGTAAACACCGTGTCTGAAACGTGGATTCTCGCACAGTGGCACCGTCAAGGTTCTATTCCAGAAAATCCATTCCAAAAACCCATTAGAAAAAACTGCGTCATACCGGCGCAGGCCGGTATCCAGCAATAAAAAATGTTCCGCAAAGCGGACAAAACCAAGGTGTTGTCCCACTTGCGTAGGGAATCTGTAATGATCTGGATACCGGCCTGCGCCGGTATGACGGCCTAATGGGTTAATTGGGATTTTCCCCCGCCGCTCGCTCCGCCGGGGATGCACATTTTATTTGCCATTCGCGGCGAATCAGTACATAGTGCGCGCCGCGATCATCAGGCGCTCGTGTCGTTGTCAGGCTTCCCGCACTCGCGGCAGCCATTCTTTCATCCCCTTGCCGTCTCGAAGTATCGCACCACTGGGGTCGCGCCCCGTTGTTTTATCAGGAGATATGCATGGCAAAAGAAGAATTACTTGAAATGGATGGCGTCGTTGATGAAGTGCTGCCGGACTCGCGCTATCGCGTCACACTGGACAACGGCCACCAGCTCATCGCCTACAGCGCGGGCAAGATGAAAAAGAACCACATTCGCATCATCGCCGGCGACAAGGTTTCGCTGGAACTTTCCCCCTACGACCTGAGCAAAGCCCGCATCACATTCCGCCACATCGAAGGCCGCGGCGCCTTTGTGCCGCAACAAAAACGCAGACGCTAATGTCCGGCAAGCAAGTTGATAAAACCGGTGATGCCTGGCGCATTACCGGTTTTTTTTGCGGACATAAAGCGCAATCCTTTAATCCGGATTACGCCTTTTTTCGATGACCGGAGTCGTATCCCATCAGCCATTTTCAAACAAGAAGGTGGCGCTTGCGAAGCAGTCAGCCCCGGCAGCCGTTTTATAAAAAATGCGGGGAATCCCCGTTCAGGTCACTTAATACCCGCGTAAATTGCCACACACACCCCGTCCCCACGTTACGCCCACATGAAAAATGATGCGGGTAACGCCTCGAAATGTGCAGGGGTAACGTTCTTTCGGAAAATTAATTACGCGGCGGATTCAATCTCAATCCCGTGTGACCAGCCCCCGCCAACCCTGCCAGAAATCACCAATTTTTGGCCACCGGATTACTGCACGGAACCCTGAACAGTTGGCGGTCTTCCAGGCGGATGGCCGTCATCGGCCCGCCCCACAGGCAACCGGTATCCAGCGCGATGACATTGTCGCGCACCACCAGCCCCAGCGCCGACCAGTGGCCGAAGATCACCGTTGCATCCGTATTCTTGCGTCCCGGCACCTCGAACCAGGGCAAATAGCCCGGCGGAATGTGCTCCACCTCGCCCTTGAATTTGAATTCCATCTCGCCCTGCGGCGAGCAGACGCGCAAGCGCGTAAACGCATTGACGATGGCGCGCAGACGGTTGTAGCCGGACAGATCCTCCTGCCAGGCTTGCGGCGCGTTGCCGTACATCTGCCGGATGAAATCCACATAGTCGTCGCCGCGCAACACCGACTCGACTTCGCGCGCCAACTGCAGCGCCTTGTTGGCCGTCCATCCCGGCAACACCCCCGCATGCACCAGCAGATGACCGTTCTCCAGATGCGCCAACTTCTGCCGGCGCAGCCAGTGCAGCAATTCATCCCGATCCGGCGCGGCGAGAATCTCGTCCAGCGTATCGCTCTTGTGCAACTTGCCGATGCCCGCCGCCACCGCGACCAGATGCAGATCGTGATTGCCCAGCACCGTGATCGCGCTGTCGCCCAGCGACTTCACCAGGCGCAACACTTGCAGCGAACCCGGCCCGCGATTGACCAGATCGCCGACGAACCAGAGCTTGTCCTGTGCCGGGTCGAAACGGATCTGCTGCAGCAACTGCTGCAATTCTTCGTAACACCCCTGAATGTCGCCTATCGCATAAATCGCCATTAGGTATGGTCTCCTTGCTTTACAACATGGCCCGCGCCCAATCCGACACCCGAAGGTGTCACGCCGTCATTCCGGCGCAGGCCGGAATCCGGCGAAAAACATTGCTGCGAAGCAGGAGAAAACCAAAATTTATCCCGCTTTGCATGGGAATTTGTTTCCCAATTGGACACCCGCTTTCGCCGGTGTAGCCACTTGTTCCGCCCCCCTTTAGCGAAAAAGACAGAGCAGGAGGGTAGGAGCGGCTTTAGCCGCGAAGGACGATTTCGCGGCTAAAGCCGCTCCTACGGCAGAAAGTCTGCTATCCCGGTCGTTTCATCATCGGGGGCGGCTCTTTGCCATGCCCGTTAGTTGCCTTTATCCCAATCCGTCCGCCCCGGCAGCGGGTCCCACGCCTCGATCCCGTCCAGCGGATATTTGTACTTCAACGCGTAGCGCACACGCCGCAACTTACCCAGCCAGGTCGGGCGCACGCAGTTGTGTGGATTGTCCGGCGTGTTGCCGCCATCCGGCTGGCGCAGCGAGGGCAGGTAATAACGGTAGAACTCCAATTGGGTGATGCCCCATTTCATCACGAACATGCGGCCGCCCTGATTGTGGCTGATGCGGCCCGTGCTCGCCATGCCGAAATGATAGAAACGGCTGGCGCCGACGATGCGGAAATGGCGGCAGCCCGCCACCCAGAACTTCATCAGCAGATCATCATCGCTGCTCATGCCCGGCGAGAATTCCAGACTGTAGCCGCCGACCATGTTCCACCATTTTTTATGGAACAGCGTGGGCTGCGAGGCCGCGCCTTCCCTGTCGCCGCGCGGGTCATCCTGGCAACGCGCAAGGAAAGCCGCTGCATCGAATGACGCCGGCAACCGGCCAAAATCCTGTTCGATGATATCCCTGTCGCCGCCGCCGTCCGGCTGGATCAGCGTGCCAAAGAACAAAGACAGATCGCTATCCACCGACTGGATCGCCTCGGCAAAAGCTCTGTCCCAACCGGGCGCAGCCACCATATCGTCGTTCATGTACATCACCCATTCATGCCGCGCCTGCGCCACCGCATGATTCACTGCCAGGCACACCCCGACATTCTTGTCGCTGTGCGTGTACTTGATGCCCTGCGTTTGAATCCATTCCAACGAGCCGTCCGACCCGTCATTCAGATGCACGATGATCTCGTGATCTGCCGTTGAATGCCTGCGCAGACTCTCCACGCACAGCTTCAGGTGCGCGAGATTGTTCCAGGTGGGAATGACGATGCTGAACATGTATTGGATCCTGTAAAAATTCACCCGTACGGCCGATAAGTTTCCTGCAGGATGTTTAATGAATGCCACATTCTACGGCAGTCCCGTCCCGCCCTTAACCGCGCGATAACGCTCTCTTTAGCCCATCTTTTTATCATCAGGCCAGCACATCGTCATACCGGCGATTGCAGTCCGTCTTCCATCATCGGCAACCAATGTTCCATCGCCAAACAGGAAGCCGGTACCGCAGTCACGCCGCGGCCAATGGCCATGGATCACCCCCACCGTGACACATCACGTACAAATGATCCAAACCCAATGTTTTCGTGGCAGCGCGCATCGAAGAGGTAACCTGGGGTGATCGGGTCAACTTGATCTCGAATCCCAGGCGACGGCCTTCCTGAATAATCAGCAAATCCAGCTCATCGAAAACCACCCGCCCGGCCAGACTCTCCGACGTGTGTTTGAGCAATTCGGGTGCCGCACTCCCCAGGATCAAAAACCGGGCCGGGCAATCCGGCCGGTCTGCCCACACGCGCAACAGAGGGAAAATATCGGGGCGAAGTTGAATCTCATCCAGCACCACCAAACCTTCAAGCCCGCGCAACACAAAGGCCGGGTCTGCCAGCCTCGCCTGATCGCCGGGGTCTTCCAGATCGAAATGGCGGATCGGCCCATCCCACTCTTTTTCCAACTGACGGGCAAGCGTAGTTTCCCCCACTTGGCGCGCGCCCAGCATCGCAACCACCGGGAAGTAGGCCAGTTAGCGTTTGAGCGATTCAAGATGGTGAACGCGGAGGATCATGGGAAAATTATATTTGAAATGTCAGACGCCAACTCCGAATTTTCAATATCAAAGTTATGGCAGGTCAGACTAACCCAGCTCGCCCATCGGCGCAAAAGCAGTGCCTTGCGATTTCAAAGCCTTCCCTCACCCTAACCCTCTCCCGATGGTGAGAGAACTGAACCCAAGCCGAATGAGAGTCGGCTATTGTCGGCTTTAACCGATCAGCCGGCATCAAATCAACTGCCGCCGCCTCGCCACCGATACGATCCGGAATGCGGCAGTGGCGTAAACCAGCAGGAACGGCACGAACACCAGCACCCGCGTCGCGCCTTCCGCGCTCACCATAAAGATAGCCGCAACACCCTGCATCATCGCCAACGCGGAATAGATCGCCGTCACTCTGCCGTGCGACAACCCCATCCGGTTAAGCAACTGATACAGATGGGTGCGGTGTGCCATGAACACCTGCTCACCCGCCAGCAACCTCCGCAAAAAGGTGAACGTCGTGTCAAAAATAAAGTGCAGCAGCAGCAGCGGAACCACGAACAGCGAGGTATGCGAATGATCATAACGGGCGGCGATCACCGCCATCACCGCGAACACCAGCCCCAGGAACGTGCTGCCCACATCGCCCATGAATATCTTCGCGACCGGCAAGTTGAAGATCAGAAATCCCAATGCCGCCGCCGCCAGCGTCAGCGAAGCCAGATAGATAAAGTGGCTGCCCTGCTGGAAAGAGACGAATGCAAGAAAAAGGGCGGCGATCACCGCCGTGCCGGCAGCCAACCCATCAAGACCATCCATGAAGTTGTAGGCATTGGTCAGGCCGAACACCCACAGCAACGTCAGCAGATACGCCCACCCGCCCAACTCCACCAACCCCAGCACCGGCAAATGCATCACGTCGATCACGATACCGGCCTGCATCGCCACGATGATCGCCAGCAACTGGCCGGTCAGCTTGACCCTGAACGGGCAGTGCCTCATATCATCGTAAAACGAGATGGCCGCGATAATGAACGCCGCCGCCAGAAAGCCGCCGAAATACAGGGAATAGATCGGCGACTTGTCACCGATGAAATGGATGAACACAACCCCAACCAGGAAGGCGATCACGATGGAAACCCCGCCGCCCCGTGTCGTCGGGTTTTGATGCGACGAGCGCGCATTGGGCACGTCCACCACCTTAAGGTAGCGGACAAGCAAATCGGTGATCGTGGCTGATATCCCGAAGATCAGCGCGGCGAACATCACATGGCGAACGAGCACGACCCGATCCATCTTCTTCCAATCATCGGGGAGTCGGAGCTGGCGCGTACTCCGGAATCCATTGCTTCAGGCGCGCCCTGACAGCCTCATCCGCATAGACATTGCTCTCCCCAACCCAGGACAGCAAGCCCTTGCATTCATCATCCGAAACGGGTCTTGCCTGCGCAATTCGCAACTTCCGATGCGGCGTCGGCAAAGTATTCTCGTCATCGGCCAGCAACTCCTCATAGAGCTTCTCACCGGGGCGCAATCCGATGAATTCGATCTTGATTTCATCCTCACTCAAGCCGGAAAGCCGGATCATGTCGCGAGCCAGATCGACGATCCTCACCGGCTCGCCCATATCCAGCACAAATATCTCGCCGCCTTTGCCCATATAGCCCGCCTGCATCACCAATTGCGCAGCTTCCGGAATGGTCATGAAATACCGTGTGATGTCAGGGTGAGTCACCGTCAACGGCCCCCCGCTGGCGATCTGCTCCCGGAACTTCGGTATGACACTACCGGTACTGCCCAGCACGTTTCCAAAACGCACGACGATGAACTTGGTTCCCATCCACCCTGCTTGCGGCTTGACCGATGGCGCCGCACATTCCGCTACGGATTGGTTTTGTAGGTCGGGATTCATCCCGACAGAGTTTGTGTTAAGTCGGGATGAATCCCGACCTACACATGGCTGCTGATGAAAAAAACTTTGCAGCCCCTGGCACACCATCTCGGCCAGCCGCTTGGTGGCGCCCATCACATTGGTCGGATTGACCGCCTTGTCGGTCGAAATCAGCACGAATTTTTCCGCGCAATGCCTTTGCGCGCACGCCGCCACACACCAAGTGCCATAAACATTGTTGCGCACCGCCTGCCAGGCATTCTCGCTCTCCATCAAAGGCACATGCTTGTAGGCTGCCGCATGAAATACCACAACCGGTCTGTATTCAGAGAACACCTGCTCCAGCCTGGCCGCATCGCGCACATCACCGGCCAGATATACCGCATCCAGATTCGGATATTTCCGGGACATCTCTTGCCCGATGCTATAAAGCGCCAACTCCCCCGCATCCAGTAGCAACAACTTGCGCGGTGAAAATCGGGCTATCTGGCGACACAACTCGGAGCCGATGGACCCGCCCGCACCGGTCACCAGCACAATCTTTCCGCTCAACTGCTCAAGCAGCCCGGCCTCATCCAATCGCACCGGATCCCGACCGAGCAAATCATCCAGCTCAACCGCCCGCAGTTGCGAGATCGACACCCGCCCGCTCAATAAATCGTCGAATGCCGGCACCGTCAGCACCCTTACACCCGCCTGCCCGCATAAACCAATCGCCCGCCTGCGTTCGCGGTGGGAGACGCCGGGCATCGCAACGATCACCTGACTCACCCCAAGCCGCTGCACCGTATTCGCCAATTCATCCAGCCGCCCCAAAACACGCACCCCATTCAGGATGGTACCGCTCTTGTCTTCGTCATCATCCAGAAAACCGACCACCCGCCAGGACGGATTTCTTGCCAGCTCTCTAGCCAGGCTCACCGCCGCATCCCCGGCACCCAGAATCAAAACCGGCTCGCCGCGCCACTTGATATCCGCAAACAACGTCTGCTCTTTCCACAAGCGATAAGTCAAACGCCCCCCGCCCATCAAAATCAGCAGCAGCAGGGGATAAATGATCAAAACAGATCGCGGCAGCACCACATCAAAGCGCGCCATCCAGAACATCAACGGAATAGCCAGCGTCCCTAAAATGACCGCCCACACAATCCGCCGCAGATCATTCACACTGGCATAGCGCCACACCCCCCGGTACAAACCGAGCGACCAGAAGATCAAACCCTGCGAAAGCACCACCCAAACCAACGTTTGGCCAGCCTCAATGGCAAAGGCCGGCGGTAGCTCAAAATTGAAGCGCAGCAGATATGCACCCGCCCACGCCAGCGCGGCCGCCGCAACATCGTGCAGCACGGCCAGCGCGGAACGAATATTTTTATGGATGGAAACTGCCAAGATTCAGTACGCGTTCTTACCGCGCATCCCGACAAAGATAGTCATCAGAATGATCTTCAGATCAAACCAAAGCGACCAGTTATTGATGTACTCGAGATCGTATTGCACCCGCTTCTCCATCTTCTCCACCGTGTCGGTTTCGCCGCGCCAGCCGTTCACCTGCGCCCAGCCCGTGATGCCCGGCTTGACCTTGTGGCGCAGCATGTAACCGTGGATCAGCTTGCGATATTGCTCGTTATGCGCCACCGCATGCGGGCGCGGCCCGACAATAGACATCTGTCCCTGCAGCACGTTAAAAAACTGCGGAAGCTCATCCAGCGAGGTGCCGCGCAGGAAAGCCCCCAGCCCGGTCACGCGGGGATCGCTCCGGGTTGCCTGCGGAACCACCTCGCCATCTTCGGCGACACACATGCTGCGAAACTTCCATACCTCGATCACCTGCCCATTCAAACCGTAGCGCCGCTGCTTGAACAGAACCGGCCCCGGGGAAGTCATCCTGACAGCGAGCGCGATCACCAGCAGCAACGGAGAGATCAATAGCAGGATCAAACTGCCAAGCAGCAAATCTTCCAGACGCTTGGCAAATAAACTGGCACCATGGATCGAACTTTCAAACACGCTGACCAGCGGCACATCGCCCACACTGGTCCAGCGCGCGTGAAACAAGTCCGAAACAAACACATCAGGAACGATGAAGACCGACACGGTGCTGTCGGCAAGCCGCTCAAGCAAATTCCGGGTTTTCGCTTCTTGCTGTGCCGGGTAAGTCAAATAGATACTATCGACCTCTTGATCTTGAACAGCCTGGAATAACTGTTCCAACCCATTTTGTTTCTGCCCGTCTGCAGCCTGCATTGACGAAGCTTCGTCGTCATAGACGCCCTGAATACGCAACCCCAGCCATGGCGACCGTGAGATCACATTGATCAGCGCAGTCGCCTTGGCACCACCCCCAGCGATTGCAATTGAGCGGGTATTAAAACCCGACTTTCTAAACTGCCTCAATAAATAGCGAAGCGCTATCCTCTGCCCTATCAGTAGCGTGGGAGTAGCCGTGGCCCATGCAACCAAGGTTAAACGGGAAAACTGTATGCTTGATTTTCCCAGGAACCCAATTGCCAGCAAGGCGCACAAGGTAAAGAACCAGACCGTCACAATCGACCACGCCTCGCTCCGGATCGACTCTGCCCGCCAGGATCCATAGAGCCCGTTCAGCTCGGAGAAAAACAAAAATCCGACAACCGCCAACAACCCGGCGAGTGCATAGTGAACTTCGATGGACACACCATATCCCTGTCCGCACAACCACAGCGTACCCAGAATAATCGCCCCATCCAGTACGCGATGGAAAATTTCCAGCTCAGTCCCGTGTTGACGAAACAATCCTTTGCGCATTTACCTGAAACCTCTTTCACTCTATGGGAGAGTCCAAATTATATTCGTCACACCGGCGAAAACCGGAATCCAGTGTACTCAATCGACCGGGCACCGGCTTTCGCCGGAGTGACGACTTGAATAGCGCTTCCACAATAATCAGCGCCCGGATTTACGGCCCGCTCATTTTGGGGATGACCGCCCCACCACCCCCTCTACAAACGCCCGGAATTCCCTCTGAAAACGCTCGCGCGAAAAGCGCTCCACATTCGCCCTGCAATTTACCGGCGTAAACTCACCCCGTCGCGCTTCAAACAAATCAACCGCGCGGCATATTGCCTCCACATCCTGCTTGTCAAAGAATACGCCCGTCGCGTCCTGTGCATTAGCCGACGCGGCATCGCGGATACCTCTAATCGTTTCCAGCGCACCGCCTTTACCGTAGGCGATAACCGGCGTCCCGCACGCCTGCGCTTCCAGCGGAGCAATGCCAAAGTCTTCCTCGGCAGCAAAGACAAATGCCGCCGCGCGTTGCAGATGATCCAGCAGCACCTCCCGGCTTTGATAACCCAGCAACTGAACATTCGCACCGGCCTTTGAACGGATCTTCTCGTAGTCCGGGCCATCACCGATGACGACCAGCTTCCGTTGCGGCATGCGCGCAAACGCCTCAACAATCAAATCGATCTTCTTATACGGCACCATGCGCGAAGCGGTGACATAGAAATCTTCTTTTTTCTCGGCCAACACAAACGTATCGATATCCACCGGGGGATAAATCACCGTTGATTCGCGGCGATAAACCTTGTTGATTCGCCGCGCAATAAAAACAGAAATGGCGATGAAAGCATCCACGCCGTTTGCGGTGCGCACATCCCACATCCGCATGCGATGCAAGATCCATTTGGCAATCCAGCCGCGCAACCCGCGCTCCAATCCCGATTCGCGCAGATATTGATGCTGCAAATCCCACGCGTAGCGGATCGGCGAATAACACATGCAAATATGAATCTGGTCTGGCCCGGTAATAACGCCTTTGGCCACCGCATGACTGCTGGAAATCACCAGGTCATATACGGACAGATCGAATTGTTCTACCGCCAGGGGCATCAAGGGAAGGTAACTGCGATACCTGCGACGGGCAAAAGGAAGTTGCTGAATAAAGGACGTGGTGACCGACTTGTTCTTGATGCAGCCGCGCTGCTCCGGTGGCAAAAAATCGACGGTTGCAAACAAGTCCGCAGCCGGAAAGCAATCGAGCATCGCCTCCAGGACGTGTTCCGCCCCAGAGTTAGTCACCAACCAGTCGTGGACAATTGCTACTTTCATCAGCCGAATGATGCCACATTTGGCGGTCAGTCAGACCATAGTCTGGTAAACAGACCGTGTTCTCTCCGCACAAGATGCCCAGGAAAACTGCTGCAATCGCAGACTGCCGCGTTCCACCATCTCCGCAGCCAACTTTTTATCTTCCGCCAACTTCTCCATGGCAAAGGAAATCTCGTCGATGCTTGTGGGCTCAACAAGCCAAGCTGCATCACCAGCCACTTCAGGAATCGAGGTCGTTTCCGAAGAGATTACCGGAATACCTGCCGCAAACCCCTCCAGCACCGGCAATCCAAAGCCTTCATACAATGACGGGTAAACAAGTGCTGTTGCCGACTGCATGAGCACACGCAACGCTTCGTTAGGTACCCATTTCAGCCAGTGCCCATCGCCATTCTGCTCCATGGACTTTATAGAATTGAGCGTTTCATCTCCACCCCAACCATAATTTCCGACTATCACAAGGGGGTGTGCCCTGCAAAACTCGCGCCCAAGGGCACGGTGCGCAGCAATGATGCGAGAGATATTTTTCCGTGGCTGCAGCGTACCCACAAAAAGAAAAAAACCCTCTCCTAATTTGTATCGCTCCAGAACTTCTCTTCTTTTTTCGCCATCCACACGTGTGCGCAAAGACTCGTCGTAGCCAAGCGGAATAACTGTGATTTTTTCTTCCGCTATCCCAAAATACTCAACAATATCTCGCTTGCTAAACTCGGAGATTGTGATCACCCGACTTGCCCAACGCGCGGCGAGACAAAACGATGCGTTTTTAATCCTGCGCATTCTCGCAGACACCCATTCTGGATGGGCCAATGGAATCGCATCCATGATCGTCGCCACTACCGGCACATGTCTGAGTTTTGGAATATGGTGGTCTGTCGCGTGGAAGACGTCTATCTGCGACTCAATGTGCTTAGTTCCATAAAAAGGTCTACCGGTGACCTGAGAATACGCGCACTGCAATGGATACCCGCCCTTGACGCAATCAAGCGGTTGCGGTGCCCCTACTTTACGCTGAACATCTCCCGGCAGCCCAAAAGCAACAGCCCTGGCATTTATGCCGGCCCGCAAATTCTCCCGCCATAAGTTTTCTGAATACACGCCAATTCCGTCGATGTGCCCATTCAGCAACCCTCGCGCCCATGCAGTCACTCCGAAACCAAGACGCATTAATTCACCGACCCCGCTTCTTCACAATTGACTCACTTATGCTGCAACATCCAGCGCAACGTCTCTTCCAGCGGCGGCATATCAGGCGGATCAACCAAGCTGCGCAACCGGGACGAATCCCCGCACAGGGTTTTAACCTCATTCGCGCGAACAAAAGCCGGGTTCACTTCCACCCGGATTGAATGCCCGGTAATGGCCTCTGCCATCGCCAGCACCTCGCGCAGGGAATGGGTGCGACCGGAACAGACATTAACGATTTCCCCTGCCGGTGCCGCTTCCAGCAGACGCCGATAAGCCGCCGCCACCCAGCGCACATCCGAGAAATCACGCCAAACGTCGAGATTACCCAACTCGATGACTTCTGCCCGACGACGGAAGTGTGAAACGATCTTGGGCAACAAGAACGCATCACTCTGCCCGATACCGGTGTAATTGAAAGGCCGCGCGATCAGAATAGGCAGCTTGCCTTGCCACAGTTTCGCCATGAATTCCATGGCCAACTTGCTTACCGCGTAGTCGTTTGCCGGATTGGGCAGAGCAGATTCGGCCAGGACGCCCGATGCAGCATTACCATACACATTGGCGCTGCTTGCCAGCAAGACACAATCGGGGCGCTTATTGCACGCGGCCAGCGCAGCCAGCAGATTGCGTGTACCGATCAGATTCACCCGATAGAAGGCTTCCGGGTCTCCATGCCCAACAAATGCAATGCCGGCCAAATGCGCCACCACATCCGG
>Ga0210043_1000993_pt1 | contig 26787 bp, 26 predicted proteins | sample CryGeymet201501t_FD_183990 | JGI IMG/M metagenome (GOLD analysis project Ga0210043, IMG submission 183990) | Groundwater microbial communities from Crystal Geyser aquifers in Utah, USA - Crystal Geyser metaG 2015-01t (SPAdes) (version 2) | ecosystem: Environmental > Aquatic > Deep subsurface >... | reverse complement strand
GGCCAACGGCCGATCGCTCGGCCCGCGCCATCAGAGCAAGCCCGCGAAGCTGGCTCGCGCAGCGCTTCCGATCCGCGAGCGTGGGGGCATGGTGGGGGTCACATCTCTCGGCTGCGCTGCACCTCGTATCGTTCATCTTCGATCCCTCTCTCTCGCGCCGTCTGGCGCTGTCGTGGGCTCCCGGTCTCGGGTGCCTCTCATGCCCGCAGGCCCGGGACTGCCGGGCCGGTGAGGCTATGTTTCGGGGTCTATTCCTCTTCCTCATTGCCTGGGTGAGCCAGGATGAACTCCGCGTCGCACCAGTCGCATATCCCCCCGCACCCATCTACACCCATCTCTGCGCAGCTAGGTACGCAGATACATTCCTCAGCGCTCGTCTTCGTCTTCGTGTTCGTGTTGCTCATCTCGATCCCTCTCCTTCGGTCACCGGCCCAGCTCGTTCGGCGGGCCCATACTCCGGAAACCAGAAAAAACGGCGGCGGTGGCGCTTCCAGGGAGCTTTACGCACGGGGGGGTGTGCGCATGCACGGGGGGGGGAGCTCCCCTCGCTCGAATTGAAATCCTAGTGTTGCCTCTCTGCCACACCTTCCCCAAAATTGGCTATGGCGAGTAAAACCTACGGATTGGATCTGGTATGGTGGTAGTTTTCGGTTATGTCTCGGATGTCGAAGATGGCGCTTGGTAAGGAGTTGGTGAAGCGAGCGGGTCTGCCAACGCACGAAGGAGATGTTGTGGAGACGCCGGGAGGAGATGTAGTGACGGCGAAGGATGTTCGTCACTATTTACGGGATGGTGTTCCTGGTGGTGGTAAGGCGGCGGTGAGGATACGTCGAGAGGTGGCGTCAGCGCTGGCGATGCAAACGCTGGAGAACCAGCGGATGGTGGAGGCGTTGAAGTCAGGTGGTGTGACGCCGGAATTGGTAGCTGGCGTGGTGAAGGGTTGGCTGGAGCATCCGAATCCAACGGTTCAGGAGGCTGGTGTGAGATTTGCGGCGAAGGCGATGGGTTTGGACAAGCGGGTGGAGCCGGCAAGGGTAACGGAGACAGCGGAAGCGACGTTTGAGGATTTGCTGGATAGCTGCGAAGATGGTGAAGATGGCGAAGAGAACGCGGGCTGAGGTTATCCTGGAGATGCGGGACTCTTGGGAGAAGTGCTGTGCGGAGCATTTCGTTATCAAGAACCGGCGAACGGGTGGTCAGAGCCTGTTTGTGTGGAACCGTGGCCAGCGGAAGCTGGCAGGAGTGATTCTGGAGCAGTGGTCGTCGGGGAAGCCGATCCGAGTGATTTTGCTGAAGGCGCGGCAGTTTGGCGGGAGCACGTTGTTTCAGAGCTTCCTGTTGTGGATGGGGATGTTTCGGAAGATGATCCGTGCGTTGACGGTGGGTGACACGGACGACAACGCGAAGCATTTGCATTCGCTGTCGCGGTTGATGTTTAGGCATGTGGATGGTGATTTGAAGCCGAAGAAGAGCATTGACCGTATGGACCAGTTGTTTTTCGCGAATCCTGATTCGAAGACGAGCGCGACGAAGCCGGGTCTGAACTCTGGTCTGTTCTGCGAGACGGCAGGGAGTCTGAGTCGGGATCAGGGTTTGGAGGGGGCGGTGAGTTTCCGGCGTGGTGAGACGTTTGACCTGCTGCATTTGAGTGAGGTTGCGTTTTGGCCGGACATGAAGCGGCTGATGCAGTCGCTTGTACGAGCTGTTCCGAAGCGAGCTGGGACGGCGATCTTCCTGGAGAGCACGGCGAATCTGAAGGGTGATCCGTGGTACGACGAGTGTCGTCGTGCGCAGGACGGCGAGAGCGAATATACGTTTGTGTTCGTGCCGTGGTTCGAGGCGGAGGAGTACGAGTCGGCTGTGCCGGATGTGGGCCTTGGAGAGTTGTCAGGCCGCGAGAAGTGGCTGATGGAGATTCATGGTGTGAGCGAGGGTCAAATCCAGTGGCGTCGTGAGACGTTGCGGGAGATGCATGACGACCTGAGCGCGTTTCTTCGGGAGTATCCGGAGGACCCGGAGAGCTGTTTCACGGTGAGCGGTAGCGGAGTGTTTGGTGGGGTGTTGGCGCAAGCAGAGGCTAGCATCGAAGAGCCGCGGCTGGTGGGCGATATCGTGAGGGTGAAGGACGAAATCGAGATTCTTCCGAGGCGAGATGCGGAGCTGTGGATTTGGGAGAAGCCGCGTGCTGGTGAACGGTACGTGGTAGCGGTGGATGCGTCGGAGGGGCTGACGAAGGACGCAGACAACGCGGCGGCGGTTGTTCTGGATCTGTTTGGTCGTGTGGTTGCGTCGTGGAATGGGAAGGAGCCGCCGGGCGTTTTCGCGTCGACGGTGGCGCTTCTTGGGGAGTGGTACAACTGGGCGCTGATGATGCCGGAGGCAAACGGCCCTGGGCTAGTTGTCCTCGAGGGTCTGTTCGAGATGGGTTATCCACGGATCTACCAGCGGCGGCTGGTTGACGGCAGGCCGCACACCAAGGTGGACCGTGGTGGGTGGGTTACGACGAAGCAGAGTCGTGGCATCTTGATTGCGGGGATTCGTAGTTATCTTGCTGAAATGAAGGGTGAGGGTTGCGGTGTTCGTGACCGGCGTCTGGTTCGGGAGTTGGGTACTTTCGTCAAGAAGGTTGGATCGTCTGGCGGTGTGAGAATAGAAGCGGCGCATGGTTGTACGGATGACCTCGTGATGGCCTACGGGATCGCGTTGCAGGGGTCGCACGAGTTCAAGCCAGGGAAGGTGGTCCAGATTGGTTATCGTGTTGGTCGTGAACCTCGGTCGCCGATTCAGCGTATTCGGTACTTGAACCCGGATAGGGACAAGCAGAAGGGGATCAGAAGAGTAGGTGTTGCTTGAGCGATCTGGCCGTTGGATATCTGGTTGGGCATGTTGTCGCGTGGGTTGAGGTGGTTCTTGCGATGGTGTTTGTGCGGTGGTTGTCGCGGTCAGTCGGCGGTGTGGTGCCTGGATTTGTCGGGGTTGGGTCAGTACGGACGCACTGGGAGCCGAGTGAGCGGTCTGGAATGAGGCCGTTGCCGAACCCTGGTAGGCGAACGCCGGAAGGTGTCGCGTGAGCATTTTGGAGCGGACCAAGGCTTTGTTTGCAGGCGTGGTGCCCGGGTCGAAGGGCGCAACGGCGTCTTCATCGGAGGCGCTGGCGAAGCAGAGCGAAGCAGAGAACACGCTGGCGTCGCTCCTGTTGGATAGGTTTCGTGCGGATACGGAGGGTGGAAACCAGGCCCACGAGAGGTATGGGCTCTACCTGGAGAGGTGGCGGCGGCGGTATCGGCTGCCGGACCGGGCCTCGTGGCGCTCGAACGTCAATACCGGAGCGGAGTTTGCGAGTATAGAGACTCAGGTTTCCATTTTGACAGCGACGCCGCTACGGCTTGAGATTCGGCCAAAGAGCAATCCGAAGCTGGCCGTTCTAGCGCCGTTCTTTCAGTCGATGTTTGACGACTGGTCAGAGCGCCATCATTTCCAGGACCAGATCGAGCGGGCCGTGCGGATCAGTCTTCTGAATTCGTGGTGTGACTCGAAAACTGGTTGGGATCCTGAGTTTGGGGGAGGCGAAGGGGACCCAGTTGTTACGATTACGGACCCGCGAAACGTGTACGTGGATCAAGAGGCGACCAGCTTTCACGGCAGAAAGCGTTACACGGAGATCGAGTGGTTCACTGCCGAGGAGATGTCCGTGCTGTTTGGGCGCTCGGCCGAGGGCCTGAGTTCACAGAACAGGTATTACGATTCTGGGCTTGGGATGGCGAGTGAGGCTGAGGGTACGAGTCAGCTCCAGAAGATCCGGGTGATCCGGGTCTGGTGGGAAGACCTATCTCGGGAGAGGGTCGAGGTTCCCTTTGCGCCACAGGAAGAGGCGGCTCCGCTGACGATTGGCGAGGATGAGCAGATCGTTGAGGTTGAAGACAACACGTCGTCAGAGGAAAAGCTGCTCGACAAGGAGTCTGTCTGGGTCAGGAAATACCCGTCTGGTCGCGTGACGACGTTAACCGACGAGGGAATCATCCTGGATGACCGGCCGAACCCCTATCCGGATTGGCCCCATAACCGGCTTTACAACTACGCCGACCCGCACATGGCGACTGGTATTTCTGAGATGGATCTAACGCGAGAGATTCAGGACGTGATCGATACGTTCCTATCGAACGCCTCGGACCACATGGAGCAGCACGGGAACTACCGGATGATTCTGGAGAGTTCGACCGGGATCGACCCGGACCAGGTGACCGGGGCACCGGGGGAAATCTTCGTGCCGAACGCCGGGACCGGTCAGACGATTCGCTGGATGGAGCCGCCACCGTTGCAGGAGTGGGTTGTTCAGATCCCGGAACTGATGCGGCGATGGCACGACAACGCGACGGGTGTCCAGGACGTGATTCGTGGTGAGCGGCCGGCGGGTTTGGAGACGTTCGCAACGCTTCGGGCGCTCGAGGATTCTGGTTTGTCTCGGATCAAGCCGAAGGCGAAGAGACTTCGGGAGTTCGTCCGACAGATTGCCCTACGGGTGATCTACATGTTCCAGACCCGATATACGACGCCGAGGAAGCTCCGCGTTTCAGGCGACAAGGGAGAGAAGCTGGTTCGCATCCTGACTGAGAACCAGGAGTTCATCGCGGAAAACTCTGGGTTGACGCCGGATGAGGATGGATTTAGCCCGGAAGATGCCATTCGGTATCTCGGCCAGTCGGGGAAGGATTTCTATTTCGAGATCATCGGGATCGGGATGAAGGGGGCCATGGATATCGAAGTTCAGTCCGGCCGGATGATCGAGAAGACTCAGGCAGAGATTGAAGCTACCGCGCTGGAGCTCTCACGAGAAGGCCACATTGACACCCAGGACTTGCTGGAGAAGATCGATTGGCCGGCCCGTGAGGGTGTTCTGGAGCGGGTTGGACAGCTTCAGCAGGCGCAGGCTCAGATTGAGCAACTGACGGCTGCGTTGCAGGAGATGCAGAATCAGATTCAAGGGCAGGGGCAGGGGCAGGCGTTTCAGGGAGCGCCGGGAGGGTCTGACCCATTGGTAGCACCGATTCCTGGAGCGGTTGACGCTGGCCCCCTGGACCCGGATCAGGAAAATCAGCTTCTGGCGGACGGCCAGTTGCTGGTGACGCATCCCGAAGACGATATTGCTCAACACATTCAGGTTCATACCGTCGCGATGCAGCAGGCGCCCGGAGAGGTTCAGCCTGTATTCGCGCAGCACATCCAGATGCACCAAGGAAGGGGGTGATGGCGATGAAGGGAAACAACGGCAGCACGGTTCCGGTGAAGATGGAGGTCGAAGTCACTCGGGTCCCTGGCGGCAACATGAAGCCGCGACCGGGAACAAAGGGCAAGTGAGCTGAAGTTTTACGTTGCGGGTCTGATGAACTGGCCCGCAAACTGGAGGAAGGACATGGCGACTGACGCCGATTCCGTTGAAGTTCCTGGCGCCGACAACGGCACTCCCAGGGGATTCGACGCCGACGAAGCAGCCATTGAGGTTGAAGTCGAAGAGACAGTCGAGACCCGGGACGAGGATCAGGAGAGCAAGCCGGAGGATCTTCAGGCGAAGGTTCGAGAACTCGAGAGAGTGAATGAGGCGCTGTCTAAGTCCGCGAAGGACACGAAGGCGGCGTTTCACCAGACGCGGCAGGAGATCGCCGAACTCAAGCGTCGGCTTGAGGATAGGCAGCCTGTCGTCGAACCAGAACCAGATGTTGACCTTGCAACGGCAATCGCCAATGGAACCGAGAAAGAAGCGCTCGATCGGCTGCTGGATGCGCGTGAACAGCGCATCCGAAAGCAGCACGCTGATCGAGAGCAGGCCATCGCCAATCAGCTACAGGCTGAGTGGATTGACCTGGTTGACGCGGACGGTTCTGTCGGTGAGTTCAAGTCGGAGATGCAGCAACTTTCTGGAGAGTATCCCAACGCCACCCTCGGCGGCCTCTGGGTTCGATACGGCCAGGCCCTCAAGGACCGAAAGAACTGGGCCGGAAACGGCAAGGACGCCGACCGACTCCGCAGAGAAGGGGCCCTTGCGGTCGTGAACAAGGACAAGAGCAACCGGGTCGCGACCGCAACCGTTGACGCCAACGGCAAGGCGGGAGTGGCCCCAGGCAATAGAATCAAGCTGACAAAGGAAGAGGCGGACATGGCCAAGAGGTTCGGCCTGTCGCTCGCGGACTATGCCAAGTACCGGCAGAAGTCGCAGTAGCGTCGAGCGTCGGCGATATCGCCGGGCCGTAGGTGTCGAGATCGGTATTCAGCCTCGGCGCCATTTCCAGCATCAGTCTTCAGAGGAACCAAACAAAGTACCTTGCGGGCGTTGTGGATTCAGTAGCTGCGATACGGAACGGGACTCACTGTGTCCGTTCTGTAGGACGGAGAACTATCTCGGCGCTCACTCGGAGTCGAGGAGCTGGTAATGCAGATTTCGAGACTGTTTCACCCCGGTGCGGCGTTCATCCGCGATCAGCGGCTCGTCGATCCGGGCGGGAGCGCTGATATCAAGTACGGCGCCGCGCTGATGGCGGGCACCACGACGAGCCGATCGGGGCTGGTTCTCGCGTCTGGCGCCATCGCGGATTTCGCTGGCATCTGTCTGGAGGAAGCGCTGAGCGCCGCCTTCGGGACGGTCGCCCTGGGAACGCTGCTCAAGCGGAAGGTGGCGCTGGAGCCGTCCGCGCTCTACGAGGTCGAGTGCAGTCAGGCTGCGGCTGACCTGATCGCCAACGACGTGGCTAGTGCAACAGCGGGCTCTACGACGTTCACGACCGATCAGGCCGACGACTTCGACGGTGGCTGGAAGTACATCGTGACGGGAACCGGAGCCGGGCAGCTTCGCTACGTCACGGCGGCGACAACGACCGTCTTCACGAACGGCCTGACGGACTGGACCACCCAGCCTGACGCCACGAGCGACCTAATGATGATTCCGAGCCGCAACACGCAGCTTCTGGACCTTCGGGCAGACGCAACGATGTTCGCGTGCCAGAACGGGTCCAGCAGCGCAGAGGTCGGGCGCATCCACGTGGTCGAGCTGAAGATCAAGAGCGACGCCATCGCGACGACGCCGCTGGAAGAACTGACGCACGAGCTAGACGGCCTGAACACGGCCAATGTCAGGTTCTTCCTGGAAGTGTTCTTCACCAACAGCATTCTGCACAAGATCGACTAGGAGGAGGTGAGATCAGATGACCCACATCAGCGAAAATTGGGCAAACACCGTCGACCCTGTCATCAGGCACGTGTTCGACACGTCCCTTATGGGCATGACGAAGGACTGGGTGTCTCGCCTCTACCGTGTCGAGACCTCGGATCGGAGTATCGAGAGGTCTCTGGGTGTCGGCGGCTTCTCGGATCTCCAGGCCCACAACGGCGAGGCTCAGGAACTGCTCAGCTACGAGCAGTACCTCCAGACGTACACGCACAGCGAGTATTCCGGCCTGATCACCATCGAGAAGAAGTGGCTCGAGGACGACCTGACCGGAACGGCGAAGTCGAGGGCCGAGGGCGCTGCCGGCGCGTGGTTTCGCACCCGTCAGAAGCACGCGGCGAGCATCTTCGAAGAGGCATTCACAACGACCCGTGGCGCCGATTCGCTGGCTCTCTGCGCCTCGGCGCACACGAGCAAGACGCCTGGCGTCGCGGTCCAGAGCAACACAGGGACCGCAACGCTCACGTCGGCAAACATCGTGGCCGGCCAGAACAACATGAACGTCTACAAAGACGATCAGGGCGAGCTCATGTCGTCCAACGGAACGCTGGTTCTGGCTGGCAACGCTCAGCGGGAGACGCTCTCGAAGATCCTGAAGAGTGTTCACGTCCACGGATCAGCCAACTACGATCCGAGCATCGGCCGCGAGACGTTCGATGGCGACGACCTGAAGGGCGTGATCTGGAACCGGATCACCGGCAACAAGTGGTTCCTCATCGACGAGCAGATGATGAAGACGATGCTTCGCTGGTACGACCGCGTGAAGAAGGAGATCGTCCGAGATGTCGCCTTCAAGCAGAGGGCGGCGCAGTGGATGGTATACGGTCGATGGAGCTACGGCTTCGATGACTGGCGCTGGATCTACGGTAACAACCCCGGCTAAAGAACTGAAGCATGAAGGCCCCCGGGCGACGTGAAGTCCCCTGGGGCCAAGATGGAGCTGAAGAATGCGAACCACCCTTTGGGGGCTTTCGGCCCTGCTTGTTCTGGCGGTAATCGTTCATGCCGGGACGACGAACTTCGACTCGCTTGGGCTGTCCGGCGACCTGACCGTCACCGGCGATGCAACCGTCACAGGAGACCTCGCGGTCACCGGCGCTCAGACGTTCGCGGGTAATCAGGCAGTAGCGGGAAACCTCGACGTTACCGGCGCCACGACGGCCACGACGGCGACTTTCACGGGAGCTGTCACTGTCAACGACGGCAGCAATCCAAGCTCCGACTTCCGGGTCGAGAGCAACGGGCAGACTGACGCACTTTTCGTGGATGCGTCAACCGACCGGGTAGGTGTCCTCACTAGCGTACCGACTCACGACTTTGAGGTGGATGGCGCTGTCGGCATGGCCTCCACGCTCCAGGTGACGGGCAACGTCAACTTCGACGGTACGCTCGACATTGCCGGCGCAACCCAGGTCGACGATGACTTCAACGTTACTGGGTCAACGACGGTCGTTGGTCTGGCAGCGACCGGCCATACAACCGTAGTCAGCCTGACCGGATCGGGTCGTATCTCTACCTCGGATGTTACGCAGATGCGCGTAACTGAGTTCATACCCTGGCAAGACTTCGTGACTGGCCAGGTTACCGGCGCCTCGACGGTCTTTTCTGGCTTTGGTGCTGGATCGCCCGTTACCACAGCCACAGAGCTTGGTGGCGCGGGTGGTCTTGGTGGCTTTCTTGTCGGTGCAGCAAGTGATGAGTTTGAAACCTTGTGGAACATCCCATTCGACTTCGATCGAACCCAGGATACAACCTTCTTTGTCCTGTTCTACGTTGACGCGGAAGCTGAAAGCGGCGATTCGATCACGTGGTCGCTAGACTACGCCGAGATTGTCCCGGGTACGACAGTCATCGGTGACCCGGCAACCGCCCCAAACACAGACTTCTCTGCGGCGGCATGGGCTGCTGATGGTGTGGTACAGGGATCTGGTATGCCACCGGCTACGATCAACGGCGGCACCATTGGCGCAACGACTTCACTACTGCATCTTGAGTTCATCGTTGCCACCCTGACGAATTACAGTGCGGATGAAGTGACGTTCGTCGGTGTGGTCGTGAACTACGGAAAACTGTTCCTGTGATGGCTCTGGATCTTGTTCGTCTTCGGCAGCAGATCAACCAGCGGATGCGTCCGTTTGGTCAGTCGAAGATGCGCGGGCTTGACCCCTCGAGGGTCAACAGGATCACCGAAACGGTCCCCGTGAAGTTCTGCGGCAACTGCAACAGGCGGTCGGCCCTCTACCTCCCGCAGTGGGCGGAGTACCGGTGTATCTATTGCGATCGCCAGGTGAAGTGAGGCCATGTCAAACGCAACTCTCGTTATCGCCACAAGCCAGGTTTTCACGGTTGCAACGACCATCTACAAGGTGGTCGTTGTTGCGGCCGCTGACGCCGCCGAGGTGACGATTCGAGACAACGCGAACGTGCTTCTTGTCCCGCTTGCGGATGGACAGAAGGCCGCCCACCTGAAGGCGGCTCTCGGGACAAGCGTCAACTTCGACTGGCACTGCGGGCTGAGCCTCCATAGCGGGTGCCACGTAACCATCAATTCCGGTACGGGAGTCGAAGTCTGGATCTACACGAGATGAGTCGATGTCCACCGTCAACGAACTTGTCTCGAACCTGAAGAATCGGCTCAGGGACCAGCAGGCCGACACCTACATCCTTCAGGCCATCAACTGGTGCCGCCGGGATATCGTGACCCGGCGCAACTGGGCGTGGGCGCAGGCGCTTGTGGGTGGGCTTCGGACTCTTGGTCCGGCAACGATCACGGATGACGTGACCGTCACGCTCGAGGGAACGTCGGTCACCGTAGCAACGGCTGACGACTCGATGGACCAGCTTGTCACAGATGTTGCGGCCGGCATTGAGCCTCATGTGACGTTCACGCTGGGAGGGGACCGCTTCTATCGAGTGACGGCGGCAACCGGTTCAGGACCCTACACCCTGAGCATCACGCCGGGATACTTCGGCGCCAGCTCAGCGGCAGAGGACATGGTGATCTACTTTCGGGAGTACGCACTCACGAGCGGAACACGCAAGATCGCAAACGTGGTCGGCGAGGATGGGCACACGCTAGGGCTGAGGACCTTGAGCGAGATTGCCTACGCCAACGGCGAGCCAACGGAATCGACAGGACAGCCGAGGTTCTACGCCGTCCGCGGTGGGATGACTCCGACTCTCATCCTGGACCCGATACCCGATGACAACTACTCGATCGCGTTCGACCGGATCGGGGCGCTTACTGATGTTTCCGTTAACGGTACCGAGGCCTCGGTGGTTGTGCCTGCGGAGTGGCATTTCGTGATCGAGGAGGGGGCGCTCTATTTCCTCCGCAGGGATGTGAAGGATGATGACCGGTGGGCTGACACTCGAGACATGTACTTGGAATACCTCGGTCGGATGGAGCGGGCCGACCTGACTGGTGGGTTCGCAAGCTCGGGTGGCGTGATTCACGCGACGAGGAGCCGTCACGGGATGGCCCAGCAGAGGCGGGCAAGTCGATCGTGACCTACCGCGGCAACATCGTGACGTTTGATCCGATGATCGAAGGGCTCTATGACACGAAGAATCCTGTTGAGCTTGGAAACCACACGCCGGAGTGTTACAACGCCAGGTTTTTTCCGACGCACGTTGAGAAGCGGAGTGGGATGTCGTCGGTTCATGATGCGGTGGCTGCCGGGAAGACCGGCATTGGTGGCTGGTACTTCACGACGGCGGCTGGCGCAGGCCGAAACATCGTCGTGGATGAGGATGGGGTGATCTATGGCGACGACACCGGGGCGTGGGTTGCTCGGACTGGATCTGTAACGCTTTCAGTGACATCCAGTTCTCGCGTTCACTTCTGCACGTTCGACGACAAGATCGTCGGCACGGACAACGCCACCACACCGTTTCGTTGGGACGGGTCTTCTGATAGCGCCGCCGTCCTGACCGGCACACCGCCCGCCCGGGCGAAGTACATGGCGACATTCGCGAATCGACTTCTCGCGATCAATTTCACGGAGAACGGAGGCGTGACCGTACGAAATGACGGCATCGCCTACAGCGCCATCAATGATCTCAACAGTTGGGGGGCGTCGGACTTTCTGAGGATCCAGCAGGCCGGCGGAAAACCGATAACAGGGGTTGGCTATAAGACCGATAGCCTGCTGATCTTCTTCGAGAACAACGTGTTCGAACTGACGGATAGCGGCAACGAGCTGATTCCTTTCCAGGCGTCGCTCTACACGGCCGGGCTTGGGCTGAAAGCTGGGTATGCCGTCTTCAGTCGAAACGGTCGCGTGATCGGGTGGACGGCGCGGGGGCCGGTTGACTTCTCGAATCCTGATCCGGTCTATCTCGGCGAGAAGATTCGTCAGACGGTTGCCGATGTGGACTACTCGAACGCGGAGCTCTTTGCTGCCGTTGTGTCCCAGAAAAACGAGACGGTCCGGTTCTGCGTTCGCAATAACGACAGCACCGAGAACGACCTGATCATGGTCCTTAACCCTCAAACTGGGGTTTGGTCTCGGGACAACGGATATGCCATCGAGGCGGGATGGGAGGCGTTGAACTCTGCCGGCCAGTGGGTCGCTTACGGGATCTCCACGGATCGGGTCTACGAGTTCGACACGGGCCAGGAGGACGCCACGCCGTCGACGAACGCCACGGCGTCGATCGTCTTTGATATCTGGACCCCGTGGTATGACTTCCGCGGCCGGGTTGACGGGCAGGGCCCGATGACGCACAAGATTTGGCAGGAGTTCCAGTTGCTCTACCGCGAGGAGACAGACGGAAACTTCGACCTCGGCTATCAGCTCGCGCTGCTTCCTGGTGAGCGGGTTACTGAAAGCGTGGCGATGATCGGGCGCGAGAATGCGCTGATCTGGGATGATGGGATCTGGGGGGTCGACATCTGGGGAGGGTCCGGGGATGCGCCCGCAGAAAGCCGCCTCTTTCTGGATGGGTCGTCAACCCACATCCGATTTCGAATTGTCAACGATGACGACAAGGACGTGACCCTGCTGGGGCACACAGTGGCCTTCAAGGGGACAGGCAGTCTATGAGCCGGATCACCTTCAACAAGCAGAACATCGCCGAGACCGTTCGCGGCCTGGTGGCTCTCGTCAACGGGAAGATCAGCCTGGGAACTCGGGTGAACCCAGGGAATCTGGCGGCCGTCCCGGTTGATTTCACCGTCACGGGCGGCAACGAGAATACGGATCAAGCGGTGGCTCACAAGCTGGGCAGGCCGCCGGCGGGCTGGATCGTCGTTGGTCAGACGGTTGCCGGGATCGTTTACGACTCCTCCGCGTCGCCGTATAATGACAACTGGAGCGACACGTCAATCGAGCTCCGGGCCGATACGGCAGGCACCTACAGGCTGGTGATCTTCTGATGCGAGAGCGCGTTGCGCTGGCTTTTCTTGGGGCGATTCTGGCGATCCTGATCTTCGTTGGGATGGGGGCCCGCCCCACGGCGATGAACACGTTTGTTTCTGGGACGGTAGCGAATCCGTCTCTGGTGAATGCGAACTTCACGAGTCTGTTCAATCCGCTCAACGGGAACATCGACGCGGGGAATCTCTCGACTGGGGCTGTCCTGACTACCAACGTCGCCGACAACGCGATCACGCTGGCGAAGATCGCGGACATGAATTCGGGGCAGATCATCGTGACGGCCAGTTCCGGGGCCCCAACGGCGACAACTCTCACGGGTGACGTGACAATCGGGCCGACTGGGGTTACCACGCTTGCGGCCAATTCTGTGGCGACCGGCGACATTGTCGATGGCACGATCATCGCAGCAGACATCGCGACGGGCGCCGTGATAACAGCCAAGATCCTTGACGGCACGATCGTCGCTGACGATATTGCCACTGGCGCGGTTACGACTGCGAAGATTCTCGATAACACGATCATCGCTGGGGACATCGCCACTGGGGCTGTGGCGACCGCTGAGATCCTTGACGGCACGCTCATCGCAGCCGACATCGCAACTGGCGCTGTTGCGACAGCAGAGATTCTCGATAACACGATCATCGCAGCCGACATCGCAACTGGCGGTGTCGCCACGGCCGAGATCCTTGACGGCACCATCCTCAACGAGGACATCTCTGCATCAGCGGCAATCGCCCTCTCGAAGCTCGCCACGCCGGTTGTCACGGCATCGTCTTCCAGCACTAGCAAGGTGGCAAAGTTCGTCAGTGGGAACCGGGTTGGTGACAGTCGAATCTCCGACAATGGGTCGGGTGACGTGTCGATCTCGACGGGGCTTGACCTTGGCGTGAATGAGCTGACGGCTGGCACAGCGACAATTTCCACGATATCGCGTGCTAGCCCTGGGATGGTCGGGCTCAGTGCGGCCGGGATCGACTTCAATGACCTCTACATGTTCATCCCCGAGGGGACTGACTTTCCTACTGGCTCCGGGGCCTCCCCCTACTTCGACAACTTTCGGATCGCCCGTGCTCTCCCGATGTTCTACGACCCGGAAATGCTGGATGACCGCTGGCTCGTCCCGGAGGCACACGACAACGTGCCGTTTACCAGCAAGCACTTGCTGAGCAGTGATTTCTTCGGCGAGAGTGTCCCGCCTTCATCCGAGGTCGCGTGGAACTTTCTGATTCCTCAGAACGTGGACAGCACGGTTGCCGCAACAATCCAGATCAATTGCTGGACGACTCAATCTGCTGACGCTCGCTTCGACCACAACTCGGCAAGGTGGGCGTCTGGCGCCACGTATACCGCACCGACAGGGATATCGGCGGTCGCGTGGACTTCGACCTTTACGGCCAACCAGATCCTTGTGATCAATCAGTCGATCACCCTGACGCCAACGGCGGGTGACGTGTTCAGTAGTTTTGTGCGTCGTATCGGTGGTGATGCCGCAGACACGCTGACAACGGATATTCGGGTGATCGGCGCCGGGCTGCGGATAACTCGCTCCAGCGGTGAGGTGGACATCATCCAGCCGTGCGCCACAACTCACATTCACTAGGAGAATCATGCGAACCATCATTATCTTTTCACTCGTGTTTATGGCCGCCGTCCTTCCGGGGCTGGTTTTGGCCCAAGATGTTCCCGTGACCGTGGGCGGTATTCACGTCTCGGTCCCCGAGGCTCGGTTTCGGGCGCTCCTGGCTGGACTCGACGGGCCGTCCCGGCAGCGTCTGGAGACGGGGAAGGCTCGGGCCCGCATGGAGACCGCCTGCAACTCGGTAGCCCAGAAGGCGGCTCGGATCAACTCGCTTAGAGACTACTTGGCGGCAGAGGACTTCGCCGCCATCGCCGCTGCGCTCGACGTTGGAATTGCCGCGGGTGAAGCTGAACGGGATCGGCGCAGCTCCGAGCCTCCGACTCCGGTAGTGACGCGGTAGTGGTCAACATCGGCAGCCTGATCGGCCTTGGCATAAGCCTCTTCGGTGGCGGGAAAACCAAGGCCACAAAAACGGAGGGGCCGATTCCGGTCTCACCTCCGCCGGGGATCTTTGACTCTCCGACCGGCTTTCTCGGGCTGCCGACCAGAACGCGATTCGACGATCGGGATCGCGTTGCCGCGCTGAACGCGCTCAAGAGCACGCAGAACGTGGCGCAGGCTGAGGCCATGCTTGCGTCCAATCCTGGAGCCCTCACCATCCTCCGGCGTGTCACGCAGGAGATGGGCCTCCTACTGGCCAACCGGGGAACACTGTCCGACGCAGAGGTCGTCAAGCAGTCCGTCGTCAGGCTTGGGCTTCCTAACGCGCTCGCCTTTCAGGACCTCGGAACGGACCAGTTCGAAACGCTCCAGGATCGGCTTGCGTTGCCGGGGCCGGCCACGGAGCTCTTTCGCCGGTCTCAGGGGCAAATGAGTTCTACGACGCCGGGCAATGTCCGGGAGGACCCGGCGCTTGTTGCTGAAGCGGCCCGGCTTCAAGAGATCGGAGGTGGGCGCATCCAGGCGCTCATGGGTGGGGCTCTGCAAGGCGAATTCCCGAGCCTGTACGCTCATCTTCAAGGAGAAGCCTCTCGGCAGCAAGCCTCGGGGCGTAGCCCTGGTCACCCCGATGCTGTGGCTGCGATGCAGGCCGAGGTTGACCGGCTGTCCGGGCTTTCGTCACGGACGGGGCCGACCGGTCAGCAGTTGCCGGTTTCCGGCGCCAGGGAGACCGACGCCCTTCTTCCGAAAAGCATGAGCCCGGAGGATGTAGCCGGCGGTCGACGAACGGTCGATCCCGGAACGTTCTCGCGGCTGAAGTCGTCGGTCGGCTCCCTCCCCGGAATAGGACCTACGACGTTCCAGCGGCCAGCGGGTGGCGGGCAGCCTCCAGGGCCGGCCCCGACGCCGTTCCCTACGAGGCAGGCCCCGCAGGTGCCAGCCGGTGGCGCGGCCGAAGCTTTCCGGCGCGAGCGCGGCGGATTGCCCGGTGTGAATATGTCGCCGGTTGCTGACCCGGCCGGCGCTGGTGGGTTTGCCGAAAGAATTCGCTCGGGGCGATTCACGCCAGAAGACATCGCCGAACTCATGAAAGGGCAGATGAGATGAATGGTTGACGGCCCCTTCAGTAGACGACGGCGACCGAGGCAGATGGACCTGTCGCTCGGGCAGCCTCCGAGTGCGCTTCGGCCGGCCGGGACGAACCGGGACCCGGCGCAGCCTCGGCCGGTCGGCACGCCGCCAACCTCGAACATCGGCATGAACAGGACCGAGTCGTTCCATCGGCGAGCGTCGCTTGCTCAGCCCGCTGGGCTGCGCGCCGGCGGAGGTAGCCCGCCGCCGGGGACGCCCGGGATCTTCGACATCCTCCGAGGCGTCAATTCTGGCTTTCGCCCGACCGGAGACGTTTCGACCGGTTCGGCTCTTGGGTCTCAGCTCGACACCTTCAACAGCCAGCGAAACAGGAACATGCGATCTGGCATTGGCGGGGGCGGTGGGCTGAGGCCGGAGACTGTATCGCCGGCCACACAGCCAGCCCGCCCGCCGGCCACCCCGCCGGGGACGCCTGTCGGTTCTTCCGTGCCGCCTGGAGCCATCGCCCCGGGCGCATCGCCGACGAACCCCGTAACGATTCCACAGGCACCAGCAAGCGCCGTGCAGCTCCCAGGCGCGGTGTCGCTTCCGGACCCGCAGAGCTTCGTTCGTCAAGGGCTGCAAACCTTCGACGCGGACGCGACGGTCCAGAACCAGCGCCAGATGGACGCGCTGCTTTCCGACCTCAACCGCCTTGGCGTCAACTCGCCACGTGTTGCCGATGCGGTCATGCGGAACGTGCTTGAGCCCAGCAACAGAAACCGGATGCTCCTCCAGTTCGAGTTGGAGAAGGAGGCCGAGGCGAGCCGGCAGGCCAATGCCCGGGACGAGTTCGGACTCAACCTCGACAGGTTCCAGGCTGGTCGGGTGTCTGAGGGGCAGTCCTTCTCCGAGGGTTTGCAGCGGTTCCATGCTGGTGAGAGCCAGGCCGGACGGCTCGGCGCCGAGGAGTTGGCCCGGTTCGAGTCTGGCCGCAACGTCGTCCAGCAGGATCGCGAGTTCGCTATCCAGCAGCGGGCGCAGGAGCTTCAGGCTCAGGGACAGTCCTTCGATCAGGCTGTCCGGGCCGCAACGACGGAGTTCGACCTGCGTGAAGGTGAGCAGCGTATTGGGCTCAACCAGATGCAGGCGAATCTTGCCGCCGAGCAGCAGTCATTCAATCAACAGATGGAGGCGTTCCGGGAGGGCAGGGCAACCACGGAGCAACTTGAGGCGTCGGCTATTCGGGCCTTCCAGGCAGAACTCGGGGCGCGACAGCAGACGTTCGAGAACGAGGTCACCAAGCTCCAGCTTGAGGCCGGGCTTTCCCAGGCAGAGGCTGCGGAAGCCAGGGCAGCATTTCAGCAGTACATGGACTATCGCCGGAACGAGCAAAACGCCCTTCTGGAACTTACGAAGCTGTCGAGCCTCGAAGGCGCGGAGCGGGACCGGGCACTGCTGGAGCTGTTCCAGACGTCGGGGGCCTTCATCGAGGGCGCCATCACGAGGGCAATGCAGGCCAGAACGGCGGCTGCGGATACCCGGTCAACGAACCTGGAGGCTGACGCGGCGGCGCTGTCGGCCGAGAACACGCGAATCGCGGGCATCGGCGATCAGATTGCGGGGGTGTTCTCGTAATGCCAAGCAACAGATTTCTGGTGACAACGGTTCCGGAGGCCTATTCTCGATTTCAGAACGAGCGATCGGAGCGTGACAAGAACGCTTCGTCGGCGGAATTGAACCGGGCATCAGCGAAGCGCCAGGAGGTCGAGGGGCGGCTTGCGGAGATGAAGATCCAGGCCGAGCGGGTAGGGATCAGCGAGAAGATGTTTGACCTGTCGGTTCGCCAAGCATTGATGGGCGAGCCCGACTTGCTGAACTCCATCGACGATATGACTCGAACGTTAGGCCAGTCGTCGCCGGGTGGTGGTGGGTCTTCAATGTCGGCGCCGGAGCCGGAAACTTTCCAGCGGGAGGGGCTCACCCAGCCTGTTGCCGGGCAGGCCGCCGGCGCCACGGCGACGCCGTTTCAGCCGTCGGGGTCCATCACGGACGCGGCGAGGCAAGGATCTGGCCTTGATTCGTTTCGCCCCACCGGCCTCATGGGGCAGTTGCGCGACAGGGCTGGTGTCGGCGGCGCCCAAGGGAAGGCTCTCGAATTTCTCATGCTTGAGAACTTCTCGAAGGACCCCGGTAAATTCGTTCGCATCCCGGGCCAGATTGGTAAGGACGTGGCGGGAACATTCTCACGTGAGAGTGCGGGGAATCTTAGCCGGTCGCGACAGGCGGAAGTCGAGACGCTTACGCCGCTTCGTGCGGGACTTCTCCGGGAGCGTACAGGCTCAGCATCACGGGCAAACCGGCCTTCCGCGCCATCTTCGTTGACGCCGGAACAGCAGACCATTCAGAAGCAACGGCTTGAGGCATCGATGATGCATGCAGAGGCTGAGCTTTTGAAAGGCAAAGCGAACTTGATGGAGGCCGAACGTCGATTTAAGGCAGTGATAACGCCCGCCGCGCCGGACGAAAGAACGGCAACGTCTCTGGCGCAAGAGCGGAAAGAGCGGGAGCGGGAATACCGCCAGAAGGTTGCCGCCGGGAACCGGCTCCGGGCAGAGTTGAAAGCCTACCGGTTCAAAACGTTGACCAGTGAAGAGCAAGACAAGGTGTTTCGTCTCACCGAGAACATCCGGCTTTTTGGTGAGGAAGCACAGATGGCCCTTGACGGTCTCCCGCCACCGACAGGAGCCACGCAGCCGACAGCACCAGTATCGCCGGCGGCAGCACCGGCGCCAGGGGACCGCGGCCGGGCCATTCAGTTCATCATCGACAACGCCCGCCGGAGGCCGTAATGGCTGACCTCTCCGAAGAGGAGGCTGGCATCATTTACGATGCCATGCAAGCCGATCCGTCGATTTCGGTCGAAGCGGCGATAGACGCCTATCTTGAATTCCGTGATGGGTCCAGTTCCGCCGGGCCGATCGAGCCAACGACGGACGCCGCGGCGGGCGGCGGATTCTCGTTTGCGCCGGCAGGGACTCCAGAGTCTTCGCTGTCTTCTCGGATCGATGAACCGGACGCGCAGCCTGCGGGGCCATCGCCCGCACCACTCCAGGCATCCTCGTTGGCGCCGACCGTAAGAAGAGACCAGGCGCTAGGAGAGTCGGAATCACTCGTAAAACAGGCGTCCGAGGCAGTTGTTGGGTTCCCATCTGCGATTGGCCGCCTTGCGAGTGGCGCCGCCAGCGCTGTGGAACAAACGGGCCGAGGGCTGATTTCCGGCGCTGCTGGGCTCGCGGGTGCTGTGGCTGGGAAGATGGCAGAGGTTGGCCCATCAACGCTTGAGCCACTATATCCGGGGGCTTCTCAGTTGAGCGAGAAGCAGCAGCGGTTTATCGAAGCTGGCCGCGCCACTCGCGCCGATGTTGCCCGCCGGGCGCCGTCAGAGGCTGTCGAGCAGGCCGGGCTAGGCCTCGACCCCAGGATCGGTGGTAGGATTCGCCGCGCCTATCAGCCGCTTGCCGAGCACGTTCCGGCAATGGAGGGTGATCTTGTCGGGCAAGCGGCTCGGATCGGCGGCGCTGCCAGGAAGTTAGGGGAGTCGGTTGTCGGCGCCGATCTGGATCGGTCCTCGGAGGCTGGCGGCGGAATCAAGCTCGGGGAGCAGGGGAAGCCGCGAGGACTCGAGACCGTCTTACCGGCCGCGCAGGGACTCCTCGGCGAAACGATGGCGCCCATCATGGCGCCGTTCTCGGTCGGGTTCCAGTTGCCGGTTGAGGCCGTGGCCCAGTCGCTGCGTGACGCCGGATATCAGCCCGAGCCGCGGGGCGTCGAGGACGCTGTTCGCGCCGTCGCCAACATGGCCGAGCTGGTGGGGTCTCTGCCGATGGTCTCTCGGGCGCTATCGGCTGTTCCCGGGAAGCTCGCGCGCCCGATGTCCGCAGCCTTCGCCGCCGACCTTGCGACGAGTACCGGTGAGCAGGTGCAACAGGCGTCAGAGCAGGAGCAGAAAGTCAGCTTCGAGCAGATGAGCGACGCGGCCACCACGGCGGCGTTCGCGCTCATGTCGGCGATCCACGCTTCCCGGCCGCGCGGGCTTGAGACCCCGCCGCCAACGAAAAACGAAACCGACTTTCTGCTCGACAAGATTCTCGAGGCCCCAGAGTTCCAAAAGATGCCAGACGGTACGGTTCGCCGTGTTGAGGTGCTGGTGAATGAGGCGATGGAGAAGGCTGTGACAAAGGAGGCGGAACCCGCGGCGCCTTCCGTGCCCGTGGTCGAGCCAACGGCACCATCTCAACCGCCGACTCCCGCGATCGCCGCCGATTCCAGCCAACCCACAATCCAGCCCATGCCGCGGTTGCAGGTTGGGCCACCTCAAGTCTCGCAGGGAACACGCGTAACCGCGCCAGAAGCGCGACCGGAAACGCGCGCCGACATCAGCCAGCCATTCGCCTTTCAGTCACCACAAGCGGAAGCCAAGGCACCAATCAGAAGAGATGCGCCGCCTTCGCCGCCGCCGGAAACGCGACCAGAAGCCCCGCCACCCGTAGCGCGAGAGGTCGCGAAGCCGCCGGCAGTCGAGCTCGCCAAGCCATCCGAGCCGGAGGCCCGGCCAGCCAGACTCGTGGAACTCCTCGACCGGGCCGCTTCTGGTGACGCATCGGTTGCCGACGCCATCAGGCAGCATCCGCGATTCACGCAGAAGGCAGAGAAGAAGCAGGTTGCCGTAGCCGAGTTCAGGAAGGTCGGAGGGGTCGCCCAGCGAAAGGCGATCAAGACGGCACTGCTTCGGGAAGATCCAAAGCTGGGACGAGAGCGCCTTGACCTACTTGCGGATGCTGCGTCTGCGGCGTTTCAGGGATTCGTTGAGGAGTCGCCCTTCGTGCTTCGAATTCCGGAAGGGCTTGAGTTCAATCCCGAGCTTCGGCGGCTGACGCCCGCCCTGAAAGCCGGGCTCGAGATCAAGGATAGGACCCAGGCGCCAACAGAGGTCAAGCTGTCAGAGGTTGGCCGGTTCGCCGCCAAGAAAGAAGCCATCGAACGAGTCGACGAAGCGGTCGGCGTGCGGGAGGAAACGGGAAGGGCTGCGGCACGGGTAAAAACGTTGGTTGACGAGTTGAACGCCGGCCTTGAGCCAGGAGCACGCGATGTTCGTCTGGCAGAGCTCCAGTCGGAGGTGCGGCGCTTCGAGGATCTGATCGTAAAAGCGGAAGAGGGAAAGAAGTCAGAGGAAAAGCAGGCGACAAGAGCGAAGAAAGCAGCCGAGAAGCGGGAGGATCTCCCTGCGCTCTTCAAGAATGTTCGCGAGGTCGTTGGAGACGGGTTGAGTGAGTCTGACATCTCCCTCGCGGAGAAGACTCTTGGCGCCGTCCTGAAGCGCGCCGCAGCTGCCGGGCGTGGCGATGATGTTGCTTCCCTCCGCAAGTTCGCCAGTGAACACGGGTTGGAGCTTCCTGACGTGCCGATGCCGAAGGACTATGTGGCGTCCGTTGACCGGGAGATTGCCAGGGCCAAGAAGGAGCCGCCGAAGATCAAGGGGTCCGTCTCGAACGTGGGTGAGAAGGGGCCGAGCGTCTCGTTCTCGTCAAGGAACACGCCGGCGATCGTTCGCCGGGTTGTCGATCCGGAAGTTGGATATAAAGCAGCCGTAGCCGAGACCAACCGGCCAGCCAAGCCACCCGTTGAAGGCGCCAAGGCGAAACGGCCGAAGCTCGTGAGGGTCCAAAAGGTAGCCGTTCCGGTAACCGACAGGCAAGCACCGACAGACGTTCGGTTATATCGCGTCAAGCCAAAGGCTGGCGCCGAAGCCAGCGGCGACCGTTACGGCGCCACCAAGGAGCACTTAGCCCGCTTCCGCAAATCTGGCGATCTTGGCGATCTAGTTCTGATTCCGGAAGGCTTCGATCGGGCCGATCTACGACTTTACGAAACGTTCTTTGCCCCGCGCAAGGAGGACATGACATTCCAGAACGACCAAGGGATGGTGAGGATCGTTGGCCCCGTTGCAGAGGGCAAGATGGCTTCACGCCTTTGGGCCGGCAGCATGTATGAACGATTCACGCAGATCCTGGATTCCGGGCCGAAGGCGGCTCATGACGAGGTGAGGAACTTTAGGATCACCTTTGACGCCAGAAAGCGATCTGGAGAAAACCCGTCCGAGTCGGAGCTCTCAAAGCCAGCAAGAGACATGCTCCGCCAGATCAACGAGGAGGTCGAGCGGCCGGCGGCGCGGATGCTCGGGGTCGCGGAAGACAAGATTGAGAACCACCTTGCCCAAATCTACCTGAACAGGGAGATCGATTTCCTCCGCGATTCTGCCGGTGGGAGTCAGTTCGAGAAGGAGCGGAAAAACCATTTCGATAGCGTCGAAGATGCGGAGGCGGCCGGCCTCCTAATGGATCAGCGGGTGGCCGAGTACATCTACCTTCAGGCTGTTGGCGACGCCCATTTTGTCAAGCCACGGTTGCCTGACGCGGCGGTCTGGATTGCAATGGCCCCGTCCGGGTCGAGAGAGCTCTACCGGAACATGCTGACGGACATCATCCATGGGCTGTCCATAAAGGCCAGAGACGCCGCATCCCGGTTCCCGCTCACCAGTGAAGGTTTGAACGCCTACACCGCCGTAGTCTACGCAGTGCAGCTCGGGGCGTTGCCGGCGGCATTGGTGAAGCGTGCTGGGTTTGGACTTGGTGCTCAAGTAGCCGCCTCCGTTGGAAACATGGCCGCCCCGGTGATCAACGCCTCACAGATGGCGCTTGCGAACGCTTTTGTTGGGCCCCGGGCAGTCGCTCGCGGGGTCTCTCTCATGGCCAAACTTGGCCCGGAGAAGTTCTTTCGGCTCGCGAAACGCATGGGCTTTACCGGATCGGACTTCGGCGATGAGATGGCGCTTCTGATTCGCGACATGCGCCCACCGAAGAGCGCCGTAGCCGACACGAGCAAGTTGACTCAATGGTTCTACGATAAGCTGAGTAGCGCCGCAAGTGGGGCTCGCGGGCTTGCCTCCGACTCAATGATGGCATTCCTCGGCGTGGAGCAGATCATGCGCGGCGTTGTTGGCGTCGGGTCATTTGCTGACGCGCTCGACGCTGTAGCGCTGACGAAGGCTGACCCCTATCGGCTCTCGGTAAGGCTTGGCATGAGCAAGTACGCGCAGGGAGAGGTCCCATGGATCTTGGAGCCGCTCAAGACGGGAAACCATGAAGCGTTCGCGCGCCGGCTTGCGCAGTCGAATGTCGATTCGACGCTGTTCGCCTATGCACCGGAGAATCACAGCGGAATAATCCGGGCCATCCGTGACGCCGCCGGCCCGGCGTTAGGTCAGTCGGTGTCGCAGTTCTTGACGTTCTCCATGCAGATGTCATTCACCTACCTCCGGAAGATGGCCGGACTGAAGACCCGGTCACGGGCACTCGACACGCTACTGAAGGACAAGACATCACAATTCGTTGACGCTCAAGGCAAGGGGTTCGAGACGCAGGCAAACGAGATCCTGTCAGCGCTTCAGGAAAAGCGTGGCTTCAGCCGTCCGATGGCTCTGTTCACCTTCATCACGACGATTGGCGCTTACCATCAGGCGCTCCGGCAGACGGGCGTCAACATCGGCAGCTCGCTCGCGCTGGACCCTGACGACGTGATCCCGGGAGGGTCGCCGGCGGCGCAAGCGCTCAACGGGTTCTGGCAGTTCACCGGGGCGCTGGCTTCGGATCGGAAGAGCAGCAAGCAGGCGTCTGCGGTGTTCAAGGCCACGATGCGAGGGCTTGCGCGGTCACTTTCGCCGCGTAACTCACCGCGCATCCTGAACCTCCTCATCGACTACACTCATGCTGAGCCGGAGGAGAAGCACACGATCATCCGCAAGTTCAACCGGCTGGACCAGCGCGAAAAGGATCTCTTTTACGAGGTGTTCGGGGTGCAGAACGTGCAGGACATCGTCCACCAGATGGACGCCTTCCCTGTTCGAGACAGGAAGCATAATATCCTCTTCTATCAGGCGTTGCCGCAGGTCTTAGCGGAGGCGATCGGGTTCACGTCGGAACGTCGAGCTGCGGCGGTCTCTGCCAACGCATGGCTTGACGAGACGATGCGGCTAATTCGCGAGGATGGCGCGATCAGTCGAGGGGAGATGGATGGTTTAGAAAAGGCCATTCACGATTTCAAAACGAGGTACAAGGGTATCAGGGACACAGGCAGTAAGATGTTGCGGTCGGTGGTTCCATAACAGAGGCGCGCCTTTCTGACTGGAGGACGCGAGCAATGAATCCAGAGCTCACAGCGACATGGCGAGACGTGGAAGACATCGAGCGCCGGCTCAAGGACATCAAGACGGCGCTCACCGAGGAGATCAACCGCCCGCGGACGGATTACGACAAATGTCACGTGAGGATACCGCCGAGCTCCACAGCCTCAAGACTACTGTCGAGGTATTACGATCTGAACTCGCGCACGTCCAGCGCCTTCTCGAAGATTTACGGCAAAATGCTCGGGAGAGATCGCTAGAAGTGCGATCGATTCTCAGCGAACATCGTGACGTGATCGATCTCAACACTGAGGCGATCGCATGGGCCAGGACTACATTTAGAGTCGTTCTGTCCATTGCGTCCGCTGTAGCTGGCGTCGTCGCGTGGATGACGAGTAAGAGGAACTGAACCATGGCGAGAGCGAAGCGGATCATCGCGCTGGATAAGGAACTCGTCGCGGAGTACGTGCGTCTGTGGGATTCGGTGAGCATCAATCCTGGCTCCGGGCCACTCGCTGGGAATCAGGCCATAAGGCTTTTCCAGCATCGCCAGCGGTACTGGGATGCTGGCGAGCCGATCGGCGTCCCGTGGCAATTCGTGGCCGTCATCCACATGATGGAGAGCGGCCAGCGGTGGAATAGACACGCCCACAACGGCGACCCGCTGACGGCGCGGACGGTCCATGTCCCTCGGGGTCGGCCACCGAAGCCCGCGAGGCCGCCGTTCACGTGGGAGGTTTCGATGCGTGACGCGCTCAAGATGAAGGGCCTCGACTCGTGGGACCGGTGGGACGTGGCCGGGATGCTATTTCAGCTGGAGCGCTTCAACGGCTGGGGCTACCGGCTCTATCACCCTGAGACGCTCTCCCCGTATCTCTGGGCCGGGACGAGCCACTACCGGAGCGGCAAGTATGTGGCTGACGGAAAGTGGAGCCCGACCGCCGTGTCGAAGCAAATTGGCGCCGTGGCGCTGCTCCGCTGCATGAGGTGGCCGACGTGACCATCGAGCGCCGCTCTGCGGAACTGATGGCCGAGGCGCACGAGCATGCCGCGCTGATCGTCGAGGAACTGACGGCGACGCTCCGCGAGACCGACTGCAATCGGTTCCGGAATCTGATCACCGCGGCACTCGTGGCCGCGAAGACCACGGTCACGAAGATCGCCGACGCCGAGACGATCCTGCGGCTCGGCGCCGAGGTGGCGAGGTAGACTACTGACCGAGGAGGTCATCGACCATGGGACGAAAAGACTGGCGTACTTTTTTGGGTGTCTTCATCACTGCCGGCGTTGTCGCCGTACTGAAAAAAGTTGGGCTCTCCGATGAGATGGCCGTCGCCGCTGGTGGGCTGATCGCCGGGCTCTTCGGGACGAACATCGCCGGCATCGCCTTCGAGGACGCGGGGGCGAAGCTCGGCGGCGCGCCAACGGCAAACCCCAAGCCGTAGCGGCGGCGATACTGGCCGTGCTGCCCGTGGGGTGGCGCGGCCGTCTGCTACGTATCCAGTCAGCCCTCGTGTGGCTCATCGCGCCCGGATCGGTCGCGGAGTTTCGCGAGGCACGTGACGAGGCGGAGCGAGTGACGCGGGAGGCGGATGTTCGGATAGCCGAGCACCGGGCCAGGGTTGCGGAGATGGAGGGTCGATGGTACGCTTCGGAGGCTGGCAGAAGACCCCCAGAACGGCGCGAAGCCGAAAGGAAGTCCGAAATGATCCGATGCAAATTCGTTTGCGATTCAATCACGAAACAGAAGGGGTGGGCTGGGGCTGAGTTCGTCTATGACGCGAAGTTCAGCGCGGTCACCGGTCACGGAGCCGTTCCAAATTCCGAGAATGCGAAGTTCTTCGCAGCAACCCCGTCCGGTCAGCTCTCGGTCGGATCGCTGAAGGCCGACAACTTCGATGTCGGGCGCGAGTATTACCTCGACCTGACTGCCGCCGACACGCAGACAGAGGAGTGAGCCACTTCTGCAACGCGGGATGTCCATGTGGGCGGCTGAATCCGCACGTGTGGATGCCACCAGAATACGATCGGCACGAAGTCGAAAGGAACACCATGACCACCACTCCCGAGAATCCTCCCGTCACCGAGACCCTGCTGGATCTCGCCCGCCTCTCCCCGGGCCCCACGGGGCGCCAGAACGATCGCGACGTGGCCGGCGACATGACCCGCTTTCGCGTGCTCTCGATCATCGCCGTCCCGCTCGTGGAGGAGATCGTCACCGGGGATCGCTTCTTCGCCGACCCCGAGGCTCTCCGCCATCGGCAGCTCGAGCTGCACCCCTGGCTCGTGGCGAAGGCCGATATCGGCACGATCACGGACACGGACACGCTGAAGACACTCCTCGTCGAAGAGGCCCGGAAGAGACTTTCCGATGCCATTGCCCGAGGGCAGACTGAGGTCACGGCCGTGGCCGGCGACGTGGGCCCCGAGCTCGCCGCGCTGCTCGACGCCGTGAAGCCCCGGCTCGTCGAGCGCGTCACGCTGGCGCTGCTCGGCATCCTCCGGTGAGCGACTCACTCATCCAGTGGTGGGGCGAGGCGATGGCCATGCTCGTGGCCTGCTGCCTCGCCGCTGGCCCGTGGTCGAAGATCCAGGAGGCCCGGGACCGGAGCGCGATATCCATGCACGTGGCTGCGGTCCTGCGTGCGGTCTCCGTCCTGGTCGCGGTCGCTGTAGGGCTCGCGCTTCGGTGGCTGGCGGTGGCGCCGTGAAACTGCGCGACATCGCCATCTCGCTGGCGCTCTCTGCGCTCTACAGCCTGACCGAGCGGACCTGTCATCGGCTCGTGGATCGGGCGGCGGAAAGACTCGAGGGGCGTGCATGTGGTAGCGACGCCCCGCACGCGATCCATCTCGAC